>Ga0214919_10001380_pt1 | contig 40054 bp, 25 predicted proteins | sample LL1503_MetaG_FD_177994 | JGI IMG/M metagenome (GOLD analysis project Ga0214919, IMG submission 177994) | Freshwater microbial communities from Lake Lanier, Atlanta, Georgia, United States - LL-1503 | ecosystem: Environmental > Aquatic > Freshwater > Lake | place: USA: Georgia | collected...
GCTGTCGTGGCCGGTGAGCGCATCGAGGTAAATTTCGAGGGCGCGGATGTCGGGCATCAAGACGAGAGCCTCAATGAGCGCGGGGCGCAACTCGGGCTCAGTATACGAAGAGAGTAACGTCGGGATCACGGAGCGCGCCTTAAGTAGGCCGGCGGTCGTGATGGCCGAGATGCGGACAGGGCTGGGAGCTTGGGTGAGCAGTGGCTCAACGACTGCGAGCGCGGCAGCGTTGCCGATGGCGGCGAGCGTCGCGCCGGCGGCAGCGCGGACGCTGACTTCGGGGTGTTGGAGGAGTTTGGCGGCGGTTAGAATCGAATCGGCAGACTTGATCGTGGTGAGCGCTTGGGCGACGAGTACGAGCGTGTCGGGCGCGGTGGCGGAATCGGCGAGCGCGATTAACGCGGCGAGGGAAGCAGGGTCACCGATTTGACCGGCGGCAGCGATGGCATCGGGCAGGAGCGCGGCGTTTTCGGCGGCGGGCGTCAGGAGGACGGCGATGAGTTTACCCGAAGGTTTGTCGCGTAACGCGCCGAGCGAGCGGATGAGCGTACGGCGGAATTCCAGGTCGGTTTCGAGGTCGAGCATCGCTCGCATCTGCGGCGTGAACGTTGAGATTCGTGCGATGGCGATGGCCGAAACGGCCGCGCTGCGCACAGCTACAGTGGAATCGGTGAGGGCGTTGATGATTGCGTTGGTCACACGCGCGGTGCCGGCCCAGTCTACGGTATGCGGCGTCGGGGCTTCGCGCAGTACAGGTTGCGTGCCCCACCATTTGCCATCCCAGGCCACAGGCTTGCGGTGGAGTTCAGCGAGCACGCCGAGGGCGAGGGCGCGCGTGGTGGCGTCGGCCGCTGGGTCCGCGACGAAGGCAGCGAGGCTATCGATGTTGGCCTCGTCATAGCTTTCGCGCAACGCAAAGCGGGTGCCTTCCCGAATGGTGGGGTCGGGAGAGTTGAGGCCGCTGGCAATTCGGCTCCAAGCGATGGGCGTGGCGGAGCCGATATTTTTGAGGGCAGTGAAAGTGGCGTAGCGCGTGAAGAAGTCTGCTTCGCCGAGCTGATCTGATAGGCCGGCAACGGCTTCAGGCCGGCCGATGCGCCCCAGAGCGGTGGCGGCGCGGAAACGCAGGACCGGGTCGGGCGACTTTAAAGTGGCCAAGAGCGCGGGCACGGCAGCGGAGTTGCGGCGGGTGCCGAGCTGGCGGATGGCTTGGGCGCGGACGGAGCTCTCGGTTTCGCTTGTCGCAACGGCGATGATCTCGGTGGCGGCAGAAGCGCCGGCGTCGATGGCGTCGAGGGTCCAGATCGCGTGCCAGCGGGCTTGGACGGGTGCGGTGGTATCGGCGAGAATTTTTTTAAGCGCGGGTACCACGGTGGTGGCGCGCTCGGCGAGACGGCGTTGCGCGACGAGGCGGACGTTTTGGGCCGGGTGGGCAAGGGCAGCGACGAGCTCGGCGTCGGTGGCTTGGAAGGGGCGGCCGGAGGCAGCGGCAATCCACCAAGCAGGTTTGGCGGCGGCAAGGCTGGGACCGGTGTAGGAAATTTTCAGGAGGCGGCCGGCGATGGTTTTATTTTTCCAGCCGGAGTAGTTCCAGTCGGCGATGTAGAAACTCAGTCCGTCGGGTGCAATGGCGATACCGACGGGACGAAAGGGTTTCGTGCCCTCGCTGAGGAAATCTTTGCCGTCGAGTTGGACGCGCTCGTCAATTTTATAGGTGGCGCCTTCGCGGGAGACGCGGAGGCGCAGGAGTTGTTTGCGGCCCCATTCACAAAGGAAAAGGTTGCCGCGGTATTCGGCGGGCAGGGCATCTTCGTTGTAAGCGATTGCGCCGGTGGGTGAGCCGCCGCCGTAATCGGCCATCATCCAGAGCGTATACGGGCGGCGGGGTTTGTAGTCGAAGGGGTAACCGTAGTAGCCGCCGTCGACCATGTGGGTGACGCGGGTCCACCAGCCGTTGCCGTCGTCGGTGTTGTCGTAGGTGAAAATTTCATCCTCGGCGTTGATGGCAAAGTCGAGGTGGTTACGGGTGCCAGTGGCATAGACCTCGAGGTGCGTGCCGTCGGGGCGAAAACGGATGAGACCACCGCCGCGAATCTCGGCACGGCTACCATCGGCGCCGGTGGCCCCAAAGATGCCTTTGTCACCCGTACTCATGTAGAACCAGCCATCCATGCCGAGGCGCAGGTTGGACGGGATGTGATCGTTGAAGCCCGTGCCGTTGACGTTGGGGTTTGGGTTGGTTGTGAACAGCTCGCGTCGGTCGACGCCGACGCTGTCGCGATCGGTGAAGACGGTGAACTTTGGCGTGTGGTGGACGTAGAGTTTGCCGTCGAGGTAATAGAGGCCAAATACGGCGTGCAGGCCCTCAGCGAACGTGGTGATTTTACCATCAGGATGGTAAACAAGGATGCTATCGGCGGTGGCGTCGCTGGGTTGGCCCATATCGATGGGATCTTGGGCCACAAAGACGCGGCCGTCGGGTGCTGCGCAGACAACGCTCGGGTGGATCAACTGCGGTGGCTGCGCGAGAATTTCCACGCGCCAGTCGGGTGGGGCGCTCGGGACCGCCGTGAGAGCTGCTGCGCGGGGCGCGGGCGTGACCGGTGCCGGTAGTGGGCTCAACGATTTTGCGCCGAACACGGCAGCCTGGAAGCAGGCGAGAGAAACGAGCAGGGCAGGGGCAAGAAAGGAGCGTCGCATGAAAGGTGGTAGCAAAAGCCACCCGCAAGGACGAAGGAAGCCCAGAAAACGTTACCCGCGACTGGATGAAAATTTCTGTCTCGTCGCTAAAGCTGCGCGTTTACCGTGGTGATAAAATTACTTTGGGTGCGATCGCTTGGCCGGCGGGCGAGAGGGTGGTGGCGAGCGGGGCGCCGGGCAGGGCTTGCAGGGCGGCGACGACGATGGCGGCGTTGAGCTCGGCGCCGGCGCGGCTCGTGTGCGTATTGGCATCGGCAAATAATTTTTCGACGGCCTCGGCGCCCAGTGCCTCGTAGTGGAGGGCAACGAGTTCGTTGAGCGGTAGGAAAGCGGCGCCCATGGTGCGGGCGACTTCGGCGGCCCAAGCGGCGTAGGGCGCGCGGGCGATGTGGCCGTCGCGCCAAGATTTGCGCGGCACGAGCGAGCACACGATGGGCGTGACGCCGCGCGCGCGGGCGTCGGCGATGAAGCGCCGTAAGTACCAACCGTAGCTGTGCACGACCTCGTGTTTTTTGGTCATGAAGTTGTCGATCTCGACGCTCTCGTCGCCGGTGCCGCGGATGGTACCGCGGGCACGGAGGGGCCCGGGCGGTTCGTTGTTGAGGGCGCCGTCGTCGTTGTGGCCGAACTGCATGAGGACGAAATCGCCGGGTTTCATGAGCGGCAGCACCTGCGCCCAATGATCGAGCGTGAGGTAGGTGCGACTTGAGAGTCCGCCTACGGCGCGGTTAACGACGTTGATTTTGGCCGGATCGAAAAGCGCAACGAGCGGCTCGCCCCAGCCCCATTGGCCGTTGTTGCCGTCGCCTTGGCCGTTGCGGACCGTGGAGTCGCCGATGAGAAACACCGTGGGTAATTTCGGGTCGGCAGGCACGGGCAACGGGCGGCGGGCGCGTGAGGCGTTGAACGTTGTGGCGGCGGGCGCAGGAGCGACGACCTGACCTTGAGCGGAGAACGTGCGGGCGAAGGGCGCGCCGTTGAGGTTCTTGAGGGCGGCGACGACGAGCCGGGCGTTAAGATCGGCGCCCTCGGGGCTCGTGTGCGTGTGGTCTTTTGGAAAAAAAGGTTTCACAGCCGCGGCGCCACGGCGTTCATATTCGTCGGCGATGAGTGTCGTGAGATCGATGAAGGCGACGTTTTCGGCTTTGCCGAGCTCGGCGGCGAAGGCGCTCCACGGGCCGTTGGTGCGCTCGACTTTGCCATCGCGCCATTCGTTGCGAACAGTGAGCGATAGGAGAACGGGCGTGGCTTTTTTGTCGCGGACCTCGGCAATCATTTTGCGCACATACCAGCCGAAAGAGTGAACAAGCTCGGGGTTTTTGGTGAGGAGATTGTCAATCTGCTCGGTTTCTTCGCCGAGTGAGCGAATCGAGCCGCGAGCGCGGGAGGCGTCGTTGATGGCGCCGGCGTCGTTATGGCCGAATTGGATAAGTACGGTGTCGCCGGCTTTGACTTGGGCTAGGAGCTGATCCCACAGACCCTCGGTGATAAACGTGCGACTGCTGCGGCCCCCGCGGGCTGCGTTGACGACGTTTAACTTAGTTGAGTCGAAATACGCGGCGAAAGGCACGCCCCAGCCGGTGGCGGTGGGTGGACCTTTGGCGGCCGTCGAGTCGCCGGCGATGAAGAGCGTCGGCAGGGTGGAGTTGAGGGTCTTGGCCGTGAGGGGCTCGGCCGGGGCGAGGGGCGGAGGTAGCGTGGTATCGCTTGAAGTGGGCGCTGTGGTTGGCGCGGCGAGGAGGGCAAGGGTGAAGAAAGCAGTGAGTGAGAACATCGTGGGGATGCCGTGAACGTGGGGCGCCGAGGTCTTTAGGCCAAGCCTCGGGTAGTTTGGCTAACTCCGGACCGTCCGATGAATGAGGTGTGTAAGGTTGCAACGAAACAACGCTCCCTACGTTCTACTCGCCGTCGGCACCAACCTCGCTTGGTTTGAATCGCTACCTTAAAAAACTTATGCTCTCCCTTCGTATTATATTTTGTATCGTTGTTGGTTTTTTGCCCCTCATCGCGCGGGCGAGTGAAGCTCCCTCCGAATGGATCGACCCCGACACAGGTCATCGCGTGGTGCGTCTCACACAAGAACCGGGTACATCGAGCCTCTATTTTCATCAGAACGCCTATTCGCCCGATGGTAAAAAATTGATCGTCACTTCGCCAAATGGAATTTCCACGATCGATCTCGCGACTCGCGCCATTGAGCCCATCGTAAAAGAGCGAGTGAGCGTTATCGTTGCGGGTCGCAAGAGCGGTCTCGTTTATTACTCCAAGCGCGTAGCGCAGGATACAACCCAGCCCGACGGCACAAAGAAAACCGTTACCGAAAACGTAATTTTCGCGACCGACCTTACGACTAAGGTCACACGTGAAATTGCCAAACTTCCGCGCGGCGGGATCGCCTCGATCAACGCTGATGAGACGTTGATGCTCGGGTCCTACGTGGACGGCGATGCGGGCATTTTCTCGCGCGACGGAGCCGGTCGTCCCGCGGCAGGCACGTCGGGAGCAGCGGAAACCTTTCAGGCCGACTACCGCGCGAACGGGCCGGATGGAAAACCGCTGACCTTTGCCGAGGCCAAAGAAGTGCGCATGAACGAGCAACTCGAACGGCGGCTGAAACGCACGATGTTCACCGTGAACATCGCGACGGGTGAAATCAAAATCGTGTACGCCTCGACGGACTGGTTGAACCACCTGCAATTTTCTCCGACCGATCCTAAATTGATTATGTTTTGCCATGAAGGGCCGTGGCACAAGATTGACCGCATCTGGACCATTCGCACCGATGGTAGCGCGCTCACGAAAATCCACACGCGCACGATGAATATGGAAATCGCCGGACATGAATTCTTTAGCGCTGACGGTAAAATGATTTGGTACGATTTACAGACGCCGCGTGGTGAAGATTTTTGGGTTGCGGGATACGAACTCGCGACCGGACGTCGCACCTGGTGGCACCTCCAGCGCGACGAGTGGTCGGTGCATTTTAATGTTTCACCTGATGGACGTCTTTTTGCCGGCGACGGTGGTGACCACGAAATGGTCGCGCACGCCAAAGACGGAAAATGGATTTATCTGTTCACGCCGCAACGCATCCCCGATGTGGCTGGCATAAAAAATCCTGAGTCTGCGAACCTGATTGATCCGGGGTTTTTCCAGAGCGAACGCCTCGTGAATCTCTCGAAGCACGATTATCGCTTGGAGCCTAACGTATCGTTTACGCCCGATATGAAGTGGATCGTGTTTCGCTCCAACATGACCGGCGTCGTGCACACGTATGCGGTAGAAATTGCGAAGGCAAACTGAGTCGAGATACTGAGCTTATTTTTTATTTGGCGCAGCGGATTTTCCGTTTTCATCCACGATGGAGGGCGTGCCGATCTCAACTTTGCCCTCTTTGGCGAGAGGGGCGTTGATCAACTCAGGGAGCTTTGTTTCGCGGCCAAAATGAGGTCCTCCAGCGCTGATCATCGAGGGTAAGACTTCGGCGAGTGAAACACCGTTAGACGGCGTGCTCAATTTCGCCTGCCAGAGCAATTTCTTCTTTTTCTGTTTCGCAGCGGCGAAGTCATAGGCGGAGACGACTACAAAATAGCGTTCGTCGCGGGCGGCTTGGAGGACGTCATCGCGTTTGAAATCAAAGACGCCGATATTTTTGAGCGTGTTGCCCGCGACGAGTGCCAGCATCTCGCGTTGATTCCAGAATTGTTGCTGCGGGTTTTCGGCGTCACCGACGTCGTCGATCTGCGGATTCATGTAACCCCAGTGGAATACAAGCAGCAGCGCGGGCGCGGGGGTCTTTTCGCCGACGACGTAGTAATTTTGCGCGGCCAGGGCTTTGGCGAGAAGCTTTGCTACGGGTGCGGGAGGCGGACTTTTCTCGCCGGCCACGAGCGATCCGGCTTCGCGGTAGCCGGCGAGCACGGGATAATAAAATGCGGGTTGTTCCTTGGTGGGTGGAGTGACGGCGCGCCCGGCTTCGGTCATGTCTACGACAACGTTGACGTCGGTGTCTTTGGGCGCGCCAAAGCCCAAGAAACCAGCGTAGGTGGACGAGACCTGACTAAGCAAAAGGGCGAGCGCGACGCCGAGAACGAGGCGACGCGCCAGAGGTGAACGGACGGACATGGGGGCTAAGACGCGCCACCGCCGAGGAAGTTTCTAGCGCGAGCGGCGGTGCGAGATCAGAAGTCGAACTGGTCGATGTTGCCCTGATTAAAAATGAAGGGCTTCCCGAGGAGGATGTTGTCGCCCTCGATGGCGAATGTACCAAGGGAGCCGGCCTTGAAGGATTTGGCGCCTTTTTTTAATTCGTCTTTGGCCAGGGCGACGCCGGCGTAGATCGTGAGGTAGCCAAGGTCTCCCGTGTTCCAGAGGATGACGCTATCGGTCACCCCGGCGTGCACGTAGCGTTTGTTTTCGTTAGGGAGGCCAAGGCCCATGACTTTCACTTTGCCCGTGAGGCCGGCTTGTTTGACGGCTTCGGCGGCGCCGGGGACGCCGGGCGAGCAGATGGCCATGATCAGTTTGATCTTGGGGTTGGCGCTGAGGAGTGCGGTCGATTCGGATTGGGCTTTGTCCTTGAGATCGTCGCAGGGTCGGACGGCGACGAGTTTCATCTTAGGGAATTTTTCTTTCAGACGGGCTTCGACGTATTTTTGCCACTCACGCTGGTTGGCGGCGGTGAGTGAGCCGACGATCATGGCGAACTCGCCTTCTTCGCCGACAAGGCGCGCGGCTTCATCCATCAGAGTTTGGCCGATGCCTTGGGGGGTGGCTTGGTTGACGAAAAACGAACGGGAGTCGGCCATGGCATCGGCGTCGTAGGTGAGGACTTTGATGCCCTGCTTCTGGGCTTTGCGCAGGGCGGTGGAGATGCCTTCTTTGTTTTCCGCAGCCACGGTGATGACGTCCACGCCTAGTGTGATCCAGTTCTCGACGATCTCGTTTTGTTTGGCGGCGTTGGAATCGGTGGGGCCGTCGAAGAGGAGTTGGACACCGAGTTCTTTAGCGGCTTTATCGGCGCCGGCTTTGCACGAGATGAAGTAGGCGTTACCCTTGGATTTAGGGAGCATCGCGACGATGAGTTTGGAATCAGCGGCGGAGGCGGTGATGAGTGAGGCGAGCAACACGGCGCCGGCAGCGCAGAAACGCAGGAGGGGATTTTTCATGGGGAAAGGGGAGGGGTGGACTGAGTGGTAGTGTGGCGGCGGGGGCGGAGGTTGGACAAGATTTTTGGCAGGACGCTCGCGGTAAGAGCCACCAAGAGCAAAGCGCCGGTCAGTAAGCCGGACATTTCTTCGGCGGCGTTGAGGCGCATGACCACGGGCAGACAGGCGAGGCCGTTTTTAAGGACAGCGATCGCGGCGACACCGAGGAGCGTGCCGGGAATCGTGCCTGTGCCACCGAAAATGCTCGTGCCGCCGAGAACCACGGCGGTGATGGCAAACAGTTCGTAGCCGGTGCCGGCATCGGCCTTAGCCTGCCCGAGCCGCGCCGTGTAGATAATCGCGGCGATAGCGGCGATGAGGCCCGCGAGCACGTAAACTAACGCCAACCTGCGCTCAACGGGTAGACCGGCGTAACGTGCTCCCTCGGGGGCAAGACCGATGGTGCGGAAAGCCCGGCCAAACGTCGTGCGATGCAACAGCAAGCCAACGGCTAGCGCGACACTGATAAAAATCCACGCCTGCGTCGGCAACCCGAGCCAACGCTCTTGGCCGATGAAGAGAAAGTTTTCTGGGAAATCTGTGTACGTGATCGACCCACGCGTGATGGCTTCGGCGAGGCCGCGGAAAAGGGAGTACGTGCCCAACGTCACAATCAAGGGCGGCAAGCGCAGCGCGGTGATAAGGATGGCGTTGAGCGCGCCGGCGAGGGCGCCGATCCCGAGGGTAAGTCCCATGGCGACGGGAATAGGCAGGCCGCCATCGTGCCAGAGTTTGCCAAAAAGAATCGCACATAATCCCAGCAATGAGCCGACTGAAAGATCGATCCCCGCCGTGATAATTACCGGCGTAAGTGCGAGGGCGAGTAGGCCGATTTCGCAGGAATGACGCAAAATATCAAACTGCCGATCCCAAGTGCCAAAGCCGACGATAACACCGCGCCGGTTGGTGCTCGTGCCCGCGAAATAAAAAAACAGCCACTCTGCGATCAGGACGTAAAGCAGCAGCATCTCATGGCGCGTGAGCAACGCGCGCCAATCGCGTCGAGCCTTGTTGGAAATAGCGGGCGCTTGGGCGGCGGGGCTCATGGATTAGCGATTATTCTGGCGACTGCGCAGACCGTCGGCGACGACAGCGAGCAGGATGATCGCGCCTTGGACGGCTTTTTCCCAATAGGCTTCGACGTGCAGGTGCGTGAGCGCGGGTGAGACACAGGCGAGTAATAACAACCCTGCGAAGGCGCCCCAGAGGTTTCCGCGTCCGCCAGAGATCGCGACACCTCCGACGACAACTGCCGCGATCACTTTCAGCTCGAGGCCGTTGCCCGTGAGCGGCTGGACTTGGGGGGATTGCGCGAGATTCATCATGGCGCCAAGGCCAGTGAGGGCTCCGATGAAAACAAAAACGAGCAGTGTTACTAACTGCGGCCTGATCCCCGCCAGTCGGGCCGCCTCGGCATCCGTGCCCACCGCGTACAGGTAGCGGCCTGCTGCGATGTGACGCATCGCCCACGCCAAGGCAACGAGCAACCCCAACGCGGCGCCGACTAGCACGAGCTGGCCGGCGGTTTGACTGAGGCCGAACCATTGCACGCGATCAGGTAAATTCACAAATTCGCCTTGGCGGATGAGATTAAGGCCCTGACGCAACGTCACCATCGTTGCGAGCGTGACCACGATCGAAGGCAAGCGCAGCACGGCGACCAGAAAGCCGTTCAACGCGCCGAACAGCGCGCCGAGTCCGACGCTCGCGGGCAACACGAGTTCCAGCGGCCAACCGCGCGCTACGAGTAGGCCTGCGCACACGCTGCACACGGAGAAGATCGAGCCGACGGAAATATCGATCTGACGCGTGATAATGACACACGCCATGCCGCAGGCGACGACTAGGGTCGGCGCTTCGCGGGTAACCAATGACAGGAGCGGCTGCGGCGAAAAAAATGCCGGCGCGAACCACGCGAGCCCGAGCAAAACCGCGAGCAACGCACCGACGACAGAGAGTTCGCGAAAATAGCGTTTCATGCAGCGGTGCCGAGCGCGGCGGCCATGACGGTGTGTGGATCAGACCCGCCGGGCAGGATTGTGCTCAGCGTCCCGTGAGCCATCACGCCGATTCGGTCGCTCATGCCAATCACTTCGGGAAGATCACTCGATATAAAGATCACTGCGAGGCCTTCCTGCGCGAGACGACGGATGATTTTGTGGATTTCACTCTTGGCGCCGATGTCCACGCCCTGCGTGGGTTCGTCGAGAATGAGGAGTTTAGGGCTTGTCGCGAGCCAGCGGGCGAGGGCGACTTTTTGTTGGTTGCCGCCGGAGAGACTGCCGCCGGGGGCATCGGGACCGGCGCATTTCACGGCGAGGTCTCGGATGTAATCAAGGGCGAGTGCGCGCTCGGCGCCGAAGCGGAGCCACGTCGTCGGGAATAGCCGCTGATGTACGGCCATCGTGATGTTCTGCGCGATGGGTAACTCTAGGACGACGCCATGGCGCCGGCGGTCTTCGGGGACGTAGGCGATGCCGTGCGCGACGGCTTCCTGAGGTGAACGCAAGTGCTGGGTCTCGCCCTCGAGTGTAATTTGGCCGGAGTCTGCGGGTGTCAGGCCAAAAAGGATACGTGCTAGTTCGGTGCGACCGGCACCGACGAGACCGCCTAGACCGAAGATTTCACCGGCGCGCACATTGAAGGAAACGTCGTGCACGCCGCTTGCGGTGCAGCCAACGCCGCAGAGCGAGAGCACCGGTGCGCCCGGAATTGATTCCGCGGGGGGATAAATCTGCGCCACCTCGCGGCCGACCATGAGTCGGATGAGAGCAGCTTCGTCGATGTCGCCGACGGCGTGGGTGCCGACGCTTTGCCCGTCGCGGAGCACGGTGACGCGGTCGGCGAGGGCGAAGATTTCCTCGAGGCGGTGTGAAATATAGATGACACCGACACCGTTTTTGCGGAGGTCGTGGACAACAGCGTAGAGGAGGTGCTGTTCCATTTGGGTGAGCGAAGCTGTGGGTTCGTCCATGATGACGATGCGGGCGCCCGAACCCAGCGCGCAGGCGATCTCGACGAGTTGCTGCTCGGGCATTGAAAGGGCGCGGACCTCGGTCTCCGGTGAGATGGCGGCGCCGATGCGGGCTAGAAGAGAGGTGGCGCGGGCGCGCCGGGCGGTCCAATCGACGCGGGCGTGTGCGGCAGAGGCGTCGAGGCGGAGGGCCAGGTTTTCGGCGACGGTGAGATCGGGGAACAGCGCGGGTTGTTGGTAAATGCAGGCGATGCCGAGCGCGCGCGCGGTGGCGGGCGTGAGGTTGGCGACGGGTTGGCCGGCTAATGTGATTGTGCCGCCGTCGGGGGCGTGGGCGCCCGTGACGATTTTGATCAGCGTGCTTTTGCCGGCTCCATTTTCTCCAAGAAGCGCATGGACCTCGCCCGCTCGGAGATCAAAATCAACCCCGCGCAAGGCGCGCACGCCGCCGTAATTTTTTACGAGTTGGCGAAGAGCGAGGAGCGGGGATGACATGCGGGGCGGGGTAAAGCAGGCGAGGTTGCTAAGTTCGCTGCAATTTAGCCAGCCGAAGGACAGTCCGAACTTGAGTTTCCGGCGGTGCGCAGCGCAGTGAGGTCGGGGTCGGTCTGGGCGGCGATTTTGAAGTGCGGTTCGAGGGCGATGGCCGCGTCGACGCGGCGGCGGGCTTCGGCGAGGTCACCGCGTTGGCAGGCGTAGCAGCCTAGATTAAATTGGATCGTGGGCTCCCGCGGGTGGCGCAGTTCGGCTTCGCGGAGGATCACCTCGGCTGCGTGCAGGGATTCGGCGCGGCGCGTCGCGTAGGCGAAGGTGATCCACGCGTCGGCGTTGGCCGGTTGGCGACGGGTAAGTTCGCCGGCGGTGACGCGGAGCTCAATCCAGCGAGATTGCGCGCGGAAAATTTCCATGCGCAAAGTGAGGGCTTCGTCGCTATCGATCGACTCGGGCGGAAGTTGGGCGAGCTCGGCGGCCGCTTCCTTAAGCAGGCCGAGCTCGATGTAACCGCGGGCGTGGGAAAGCAGCCAACGCGGTTGCATGTTACGAAAAAAACAGCGACGCAGTTTAGGCAGCCTTAGAGATGCAGCAGTGTTTGTATTTGCGGCCGCTGCCGCATGAGCAGAGGTCATTGCGGCCGGGTTTGACGGCGGCTTTTGCGGGCGCGGGGCCGGTGCGCACGGGGCGGGTGTAGATCCAACCGGTCGCGGGGTGCCGGCGGAATTCGGCTTTTTCTTGGAGGACGTACTCGTTGTTGGCGTCGACGTAGTAAGCGGAGAACTCGACGTAGGAGAGGTCGGGTTGGGCGTTGGGCTCGTGGGCGTGGATTTCTAGGCGCGTCCAGCCGATGGCGGGTTCATCGGGCAACTCAACGTAGGCTTCGCTGGCGGTGCCGGCGTAGGAGCGGTGGAGATGCGCGTAGTCGCGGGCGACGTGCGCGGTGAAACGCGAGCGCATGAGCTCTTCAGCGGTGGCGGCGGGGCGCACGGCTTTGAGGACCGGCTCACAGCAAAGATCGTAGGATTTGCCGCTGCCACAGGAGCAGGGTTGTCCACGTTGCGGGGCCGGCAGGGCGGCGGGAAGTTTCGACATGGAGTCAGTCGTAGTCGCGCGGCCATGGCTGATGCGAGCCTGAAGCGCCGAGGCGCTTAGGCGGCGCGGGTGCGATTCGGATGGGAGTGGGCGGCGAGTGGGGCGAGTTCCGGCGTGAGTTGGGGACACAGACTCATGAGCAGGAAGTCATGGGGCGGAGCAGTGATGGGCTGCGTGGGTGCGCTTTTGGGCGTAGTGCTGAAGCCGAGGATAGGGCTGAGCAAGGTGCGTGGCGTGGTGGTCGGTCGAGTTTGCATCGGGATGGCGTGTTTTTGGTTTTTTGGAAAACCCGCCCGAGGCCGCACCGTGGGGGCCAATAAAAAGCCCCTCCGGTTTGGCACCGGAGGGGCGAAAGTCGTTAGACGAATCAGGCCCCCCGCGGCGCGCGGCTAATGGATACGGATACGACGGAGGCTACGACCACGGAAACGTGGGCGAGCGGGGAGGCGTTAATCGTCGTACCGGAGAGGCTCATGAAGTATGATGTACTCAGGTCTAAGCGCGGGGCCGTGTCAAGCCCGGGGCTGACAGGGGAGCTTTCCGCGCGCGCGAGCCCTGAGGAGGTGGCGCGTGAATTTGTCACGGGTGCGCCGCTTGACAGCGGGGGAAGCGGACGACTATTCCACTCATCCCGTATGGACGTTGCTCTCGACCAACCGGTGCTGGTGCTAAATCGCCTCTGGCAGGCGGTCAACGTCATCGGCGCTCGACGAGCTTTTGCGCTGTTGGCCCGCGGGCACGCACATGTGGTGCATCATCACGATGATGATTTTCGGATGTTTTCGATGATGGATTGGATCGATTTCTCCGCGAGCAATCCGCCAGTCGAGGCCGTGGAAACGGTTCACACGCCGACCCGCACGATCCGTTTACCGCGGGTGATTTTACTCACTTTTTTCGACAAGTTGCCGTGCAAGGAACTGAAGCTGACGCGCGGCAACGTCTTCGATCGCGACAAGAACACCTGTCAGTATTGCTCGCGGGTGTTGCCGCGTGAGCAGCTCAATCTTGATCACGTGATTCCTCGTGATGCGGGCGGCAAGACGACGTGGGAAAATATCGTGTGTTCGTGCATCAAGTGCAATTCACGGAAGGCCAATCGACTGCCCCATGACGCTCATATGCGCCTCATTCGCAAACCCGTGCGTCCGAAGTGGCGCCCCGTGATTTCTCTCGTGCTAGGTAACCAAAGCCAGCACGCCGCTTGGAAGGACTTCCTCGACGTCGCTTACTGGAACGTCGAATTGGAAGACTGAGTCGAGCGCGGTACGGCGCGCCTATCAGCTTTAAACGGGCGGTTTCGATTTTTGGCGTACGAGCAGTAGCAACGTAGCAGCGGCGATCATATTAATAGCCGCTAAAATCAGGCGGACGGGCAGGGGGATTTTTGGGTTGGCGACGAAGATCAAGACCAGGGCGCACACAATGAGCACCGTGCACGCGAGGTAGATGAGTTTGCGTTGGCGCGGGGTGGGCGCGTACGCGTCGCTCGCGGCGGGTGGGGGCGTGGAGGCGGCGGGCGGGACAGTCATGGCGAAATAGGAAATATGAGCAGGTGCTGATTACGCGAGGGGCAAGGTAAGGCGCATCGTGGTGCCTTCGGGGCTGCTCGCCACAAGAATGAGATCGCCGTGGTGGGAAATGAGAACGCGTTTAGCGATGGCCAGTCCGAGGCCGGTGCCTCCGGGGCGGCCCGAGAGAAAGGAGTCGAAAATGCGCTCGCGGATGTTTTCGGGAATACCGGTGCCGGTGTCGGCTAGGTCGAGTTGGGCGACGGCGCCGGAATCGCGGAGGGCGACCCCGAGTGTGACGTTGATCGTACCGCCGTCAGGCATGGCCTGCATGGCGTTGATGATGAGGTTAAGGAGGACTTGTTGTAATTGACCGTGATGGCCTTCGACGACGACTGGGCGCGCGGGCGGATCAAAACGGAAAGCGATTTTACTCTGCGCAAGTTTAAGGCGAAGCAGGACGAGCGTGTCCTCGATGATTTCTCCCAGCGAGCAACGTGTGTGGAGGCTCGTGGGGGCTTTGGCAAAATTAAGCACGCGCGTGACGATGCCCTCAAGTTGGTCTAGCTTTTCACCGATGACGCGCATGTCGGTCTGGCGCGGATCGTCGGGCTTGAAATCGACCCCGAGGCCGCCGTGGAGAAGTTTGAGGACCGTGAGGGGGTTGCGGATTTCGTGCGCGATCTCGGCGGCGAGGAGACCGAGGGTCGTGAGGCGTTCGTTTTTGCGGAGGGAATCTTCGCTCTGAAAAACGCGGGTGTAGAGTCGGGAATTTTGCAGGGCGACGGCGCCGAGCGAGGCGAGGGCGGCGAGGAGGCGTTTCTCGTCGTTATCAAAACGGTGGACGCGATCGGTGAAGACGGCGAGTACGCCGAGAACTTCGCCTTCGTAACTAAGTGGCGTGGCGAGGGCAGAAACGAGCGCGGGGTCAAGGGGCAGGTCGTTGAGATCGCGAAAATCGGGCGTCTGGATGTTGGTGAAGGTGATCGCGCGGCGGGTGTGGACGGCGGCGGCGAAGGCACAAGAATCAAGCGGAAGCGCGCCAGCGGGTGGGGCGGTAACGGCGGCACTGGTGGTCAGGGCCGCGAAGCTTAGCGTGGCGGTCTCGGCGTCGTGGAGGTAGAGCGCGCAGGCTCGAGCCGAGAGGACTTGGCGAGCGTCGCGAGTGAGTGAGTCGAAGAGTTCTTGGGGCTCGAGTTTGGCGACGAGGGATTGGCCGGTGGTGATGAGGGTCTCGAGCTGGCGGGCCTTGGCTTTGAGGTGGCGTAGTTGCCAGAGGCGTTGGAGGACCGCGGTGGCTTCAGCGGTGAAGCGCACGAGCAAATCGAGGTCGCCGGTCGTAAAATGGCCAATGGAGTCGTGATCGAGACAGATCACGCCGATGACTTGGCCGTTATCCTCCATCGGCGCGGCGATTTCACAGGCGGTGCTCGAGCGGACGCGGACGTAGCGGGCGTCACGGGAGACGTCGGGAACGAGTTGCGCGCGGGAATGGAAGGCGACCCAGCCGGTGATGCCTTGGCCGAGCCGGAGTACGACTTCGCGGTAATCGGCGGGAAGTCCGATTTGGGTTTCGATTTCGAGGCGGCCGTGGTCGGGGTTGAGCAGTGAGATGGAGCCGGCGGAGCCTTTGAAGCGGGTGAGAAGTTCACCGAGGATGCGCGGTAGGACAAATGCGGGTTCCTCGCTCTGGAAACCGAGCGAGGCGATGCGACCGAGCGTGGCTTGATCGGCGAGGGAAAGGGCGGAGGCGGATTCCACGCGCTCGAACATTGGGGAATCAGGGCGGAAGGCCAGAAATTCTGTGCTTACCGCGCGAGTCGGAGTCAGTGGGACCGGAAAAAGTTTTAACCGGCAAGCCGCCGAGGCCGAGCGGGCTGTTTATTTGCCAGCGACGGTCGCCGGAGCGGGCGCGGCGATGACTTCGGCGAGCGCGTCCCGGAGGGCGTGCAGGCGTTCCGGATTTTCGACAGCTGCATGGTCGCCGCTTTCGATATAAAACGTATCGATGGCGACGCCACGCTCGGTGCCGATGCGCGCGAAGGTGGTATCGAAGCCGTGGTCTGACACGGTCTTGGCGAGGCGATAAAGGAGGCCGATTTGATCGCGGGCTTGGATTTCCACGATGGTACGCTCCATGGAAAGTTCGTGGTAAACCTCTACAGTGGGAGGAAAGGAGCTGTGGAGCGCTTCGCCGTTGGTGGTGGAGAGGTAGCGGGTCGCGGCGATTTTTTTAGCTTGGGCAACGATGTCGGGATAGAGGTCTTTGTTAGAGACGAGGGCGGACTCGATCGTCTTGGCGAAGATTTCCTGCGCGGCGGCGCTTTGGACAACCCCGCGACCGGGTTCGACTACATAGAAGGTGTCGATGGCGATGTGATCGGTCCGGGAGATGACCTTGGCCCCCAGGATGCTCAGACCGGCGACGCTCAAGGCCCCCGCGAGTTTATAAAAGAGGCCGGCGCGATCCCAAGTGACAACGTTGACGACGGTGAGGGAGCGGTTGAGGTCGTCTTTCCACTCGATTACGGGTCGGAGCGTACCGACGGAATCGGCAGCGGCGATTGAGGTGAACAATTTGTTCACCATCTGGATGTGGAGCGCGATTTCGCTGCCTTCGGTGTGGATGAAATAGCGGTCGGGCAGTAGGCTAAAGTGCGCGGCAATTTCGTCGTCACTGATGCCGGGGATGCGTTGGGCGATGAGGTCCTGTTGGGTCATGAGCTTTTTAGCTTCGTAACTGGCGGCAAGGGTGGGGCCGTGTTTCAGGCGTTCAAGGGTGGCTCGAAAAAGCGTGGTGTGGAGCGTATCTTTGTAACTGTTCCATAGATCAACCGTGGTGCCGCGAGCGTCGCAAAAAGTGTGGACGTAAAGCATCCGCAAGCGCTCGGGATCGAGCACAAGATCGGCGAAGGCGGCGGCGGTATTAGGATCATCGACATCCCGCTTCTGCCAGAATCGTGCCATCGCCAAATGATTTTGGATGACAAAGGAGACCACGGCGCAGCCCTCGGGCGAAACATCGAAACGTTTCAGTAGCGGCTCGGCGATGCGCACGCCGCTCTCGGCATGGCCCTGGATACCCTCAGCTTTGCCGATATCATGAAGTAGCAGCGTGAGATAGAGTAGGGCTGAATCGGAGATCTCGTGCAGTACCTCGCGATATTTGAGCGTGATGGGTTCGGCGGCGGTAAAGATACGATCGAGCTCGCGGATGGCGTTGAGCGTGTGCACATCGGCTGTGTAGCGGTGGTAATATTCATGCTGCACGAGGCAAGTGAGTGCGTCGAAGGCGGGAATGAAACGACCGAGCACTCCCAACTCATGCATGAGGGCCAACGCCGGATAAACCGCGCCGACTTCGGAGAGGATCGCGCGAAAGCTGGCAGTGGAGTCCGCTGAGGCCGCGACCTCCTCAGTGAGCAAAGGCAAGGATTCGCGGATGAGTTCGCGCAGGTGTAGGTCGATCGCGCAGTCGAGTTGCTGGCTGTGGCGGAAAACGCGAATTAGGCGGACCGGATCGGTCGTAAAAACCGCGGGGGATTCGGCGGCGAGTTCGCGGCCGCGCACAATGAAGCCATCAATGCGTTTGCTGCGGGTGAAACGCGAGATGAGTAATGATTCGCGAATGGAGCTGGCCGTGCCCTTCGCGCCGCGGCCGATACTAAGCGCCAGACGGCTTTCGACGAGTTTCGACATACGAAAAATCGTCTGCGCCGCGCGGTAATAATCCTGCATGAAATGCTCCACGCGCTGAAGCATGTCAGTTTCAGTGTAGCCGAGATTTTCGGCAACGCGAGGTTGGGTGTCGAGGTTGAGGGTGTCGGTCGGGCGCGGGCTAATAAAATGCAGCTCGTTGCGCACGCGCAGGATGAATTCGTACGCGCGTTGCGCGGCCTCGACATCGGCGGGCTTCAGATAGTTTTGCGCGGCGAGATCAGTGAGGGTGTCGATGCCGAGTTTCACGCGGGCCATCCAAACAGTGCTTTGGTAATCGCGGAGACCACCGACGCCGTTTTTGAGGTCGGGCTCTTGGTTGAAAACGGTGTCGGCAAACTTGGCGCGGCGGCTGTTTTGGTCGTCGAGGCGGGCGGCGATGTAGGCCTTGGGGTCTTCGCTTGTGTAAAAATTGCGGTAGGTCTGGGAGAACGTCTCAGCGAGCGCAGAGGAGCCGGCAACGAGGCGCGCCTCGAGCATGGCGGTCTTTGTCTGGATGTCTTTGCGCGCCTCGATAAACACTTCGTCGAGCGTGCGTGTGGAATGTCCGACTTTCAGGCCACAGTCCCATAACAGGTACAAAATCTCCTGGGTGAGGTGTTCTTGAAGGGGTTGGGCGAGGGCGGCTTTCGTTTTGGCCGGGAAGAGGAACATCACGTCGATATCGCTCCACGGTGCGAGCTCCTCACGGCCGTAACCGCCAAGGGCGAGGAGCGAAACGGGCATGGGCGGCGGACCGTATTGGCGCGTGAAGGAAGCAATCGCGTAATCAAAGAGGGCCACAAGTAACGTATCGATCGAGGCCGAGCGGGCGTGGACGATGGCCAGGCCGGTGCCGCCAGCTTGATGCGAGGCTAGCAATACGGATTGTTCGGCTTTGAGGTAGGACTTGGCGGCAGCCAGCCGCGCGGGCGCGGGCACATCGCCGGTAAAGGCGAGGAATTCACGGGCGGACGCGGAGAGGCTTAAAGACATAGACGAACTACACAGTGAAGTTGAAACCGGTCGCGCGCAAAGCGCGAAAAACGGCATTGCGGGCGAACCCTTGGCGGGGTCTTCTAAGCGGTTTTAATCCCGTAATCCACTATGGCCGAGATCACCAAGAGCTACGAATCCCGCGATGTTGAGCAGAAATGGTACGCCGCCTGGCAACAGGCCGGCTGCTTCGCGGGCAAGGTCGTGCCCGGCCAACCCGCCTACAGCATCGCCATCCCGCCGCCCAATGTCACCGGCGTGCTCACTATGGGGCACGTACTTAACAACACCATTCAGGACATTCTAATCCGACGCGCGCGTCTCGAGGGCAAATCCGCGATGTGGCTCCCTGGCACTGATCACGCCGGCATCGCCACGCAGACCGTCGTCGAGCGCCAGCTCCGCAAAGAAAAGAAAACGCGGCACGATTTCGGACGCGAGAAATTCGTCGAGAAGGTCTGGGAATGGCGTGAAGAAAAGGGTGGTATCATCTTAGAACAGCTGCGCCGGCTCGGCGCCTCCTGCGATTGGGATCGCACGCAGTTCACCATGGACCCGCATTATTCGCAGGCCGTCTTGGGCGTGTTCGTTAAACTCTTCGAGCGCGGCAACATCTACCGCGGCAAACGCATGGTGAACTGGTGCCCGGCTTCGCAGACCGCACTCTCCGACGAAGAAGTGATCATGAAGCCAGTTAACGGCACGATCTACCGCGTCCGCTACGAGCTCACGCAATCCCCCGGCCAATTCATCGAGGTCAAAACCACGCGCCCCGAGACAATCCCCGGCGACGTAGCCATCGCCGTGCACCCCGAAGATCCGCGTTACACCGCGCTCGTTGGCCAGACGGTCTGGCGTCCGATCAACCGCACCGCGATTCCGATCATCGCTGACGTAGCCGTGGACAAAGAATTCGGCAGCGGCGCGCTCAAAATCACGCCCGCCCACGACAAGGTCGATTTCGAGGTCGGTACCCGCCACAAGCTTCAGATCATCGACGTGCTCAATGCCGACGGCACGCTCAACGCCCTCGCAGGCCCCGAACTCGCCGGCCTAGATCGTTTCGCGGGCCGCAAGAAAGCAGCCGAGCTTTTAAAAGAATCCGGCGCCCTCGTCGCCGAAGAAGCTTACGCCAACAACGTAGGTTATTCCGAGCGCGCCGATGTGCCGATCGAGCCGCGCCTCACGTGGCAATGGTGGCTGCGTTATCCGCGGATTGAGGAAGCCAAGACCGCTGTGCGCGACGGCCACATCAAGTTTCACCCTGAGCGTTGGAGCAAAGTTTACCTCCACTGGCTCGAAAATATCCAAGATTGGTGCATCAGCCGTCAGCTCTGGTGGGGCCATCGCATTCCGGTTTGGTACCGCAAAGGTGTCGATAAAGAGACGCTCACCGAGGCTGATCTCCGCGACGGCAATAAAGTTCACATCTCGCTCACCGGCCCCGCCGACCCAGCGAATTGGGTGCAAGAAGAAGACGTGCTCGATACTTGGGCGTCGTCCTGGCTCTGGCCTTTTGCCACATTGGGTTGGCCCGACGCGCAGAAAATGCAGGCCTCGGGCTATAATTATTTTTATCCGACGAGCACGCTCGTGACCGGTCCCGACATCATTTTCTTCTGGGTCGCGCGCATGATTATGGCCGGCCTTGAGTTCACGCATGAAGGTGAGTCGCTGGAAAAACGCATTCCGTTTAAGGATGTGTATTTCACGGGCATCATTCGTGACCAACAGGGTCGTAAAATGTCGAAGTCGCTCGGCAACTCGCCTGATCCGATCGATTTGATTAACAGCTACGGCGCCGACGGTCTGCGTTTCGGTATCATCTCCATCGCTCCGCAAGGCCAAGACATCCGATTTCAAGAAGACCGTATCGAGGGTGGAAAAAATTTCTGCAACAAGCTTTGGAACGCATCCCGTTTCCGCCAGATGAGCGGCGAGATGAGCGACAATTCCTCGCTCGCCGCCATCGCCGCGCGGCTCGATGGCGCGAAGTTCGACGCCGACGATCACGCCATCCTCGAGCGCTTGCTCTCCACCACCCGCGAAGTGGATCGTTGCTTCGCGCACTTTGAATTCAGCGGCGCCGTCCAAGCGCTTTACGGGTTTTTCTGGAACGATTTCTGTGATTGGTACGTCGAAGTGTCCAAGTCGAAACTTCAGTCCCCGGACACGAAAGCCAATTGCCTCGCGCTCCAGGATCTCGTGTTGCGACAGACGCTGCTTTTATTGCACCCCGTGATTCCGTTTATCACCGAAGAGCTGTGGACGTTACTCGGTTACGGAGCGGCGGGAACTTTCCTCATGCGCGACGCTCGCGTCGAAGATGAAGCGACGTGCACACGCATCCTCGCAGCCGTGGGCGTGCGACTTGATCTCGCCCAAGCCTCAACGGTCGAGAGCGTGAAAGCGTTTGTCTCGCAAGCGCGCGCGCTCAAAGCCGAACACAACCTCGCCAGCCGGCGTGACGTGCGTTTTTTGGTGAAGACGAACGACGCTGCTTGGACTGTTTTGGCCGCAAGTCTAAGCAAACTCACGCGCATGGCGGGAGCGACGGAGTTCGTGCGCCAGGAAATCGTGGAAGGCGCACCGGCCGTCGTAACGACGCTCGGCACGCTTTATCTCGATCTTGCGAGCACAGTTGATCCCGAGGCCGAAAAAGTGCGACTCACCAAGGAGCTCGATGCGATCGCCAAGCACATTGCCGGTACTGAAGCCCGTCTGAGTAACGAAGCGTTTGTGAGCAAGGCCCCGCCGGCGGTGCTCGAGGGCGCGCGTAAACAACTCGCCGATCAAAAAGCGAAACAAGCCGAGCTGACACGCTTGCGGGCGGCGTTGGGCTAATTTTTTTCACGAAACTCTCCGTTTCCGCCCTTGACCTAGGGCGGAGGCGGCGCACCGTTTTCCGTTCTACTGATGCCTGATGGTGTAATGGCAGCACAGGTGACTTTGACTCACCTAGTCATGGTTCGAATCCATGTCGGGCAGCCAGTGGGAAAACGAACTCGGCGCGAGATAAGTCAAAGTTTGCAAATCGCTCTAAACCAACATGCCGAGGTGAGCTGAAGTTTGACCGATCGTTGGGAAAGTTCGTCATTCCATCCACGGCGGTATACCGCCGTGGATGGAATGACGAACTTTCCTCGAGATGAGTCAAAGCGACCTCGCCTCCAGGTGCTCGAGTTCGGCAACGAACAGACCGTGAAGACAGGGACACGAACCGGCCAAATCAGAACTGCCGACCTTGCGCTATCCAGTAGTGCCAGTCCGCGATGGCTTCAGCCATCTCGTTGTTGACTCCGACGCCTCTGAGCTGCGCCAAAGGCACGCCGAGGGTGCGGCGCTGCCATTCGATCTCCACCTGCATTTCGCCCAGCGAATCCGCCGCCTCATCGTCATCGAGCATGCCGGTGACGGCAACCCGTTCACCCATCTTCAACGGCGACGTCCGCCGCTCGCAGATGCACTCCGCCTCAAACGGACACGCAAGCTTGCCGTCGAGATAGCACCACCAACCCGACCACGCTTCGTGTTCATTGTAACAATCGACAACGATCTCCATAGTGATGCGTTCTTCCCGTTCGTCGTCTCGCTTCGGTATGGGCATGGCCGTTTTGATGGGTCTATTTGGTGCGCCCGGACTCAGCTGGTCTGTCTCCGAACCATGGTGCATCTTCGCTCTGCGGCATCTCGACCTCATACCCAAGTTCCTTGTAGCCGGCGAGTCGTCGTCGAAACATCGCACTCGTGATCGCGTGGTTGTGGTCGAGATAGTCGAAGATCAGCGCAGCGCACTTGGCCTCATACCGCCGGTGAAGTCGGCCGGCGTATTGCACCAGCCGCCCTTTGAACGAAAGCGGCATCGCCAACACCAAAGTATCCAAACGCGGAAGGTCGAATCCCTCGCCGATCAGCGACGCCGTGGCGAACAGCACGAACGGTTTCCGCTCATTGTAGTGCTCATCAATCTGCCGCAGCACTTCGTTCCGGGCTTTCTTTCCCATCTGGCCGTCCAGTCGATGACACGTCACGCCGGTGACCTCCGCGGTGAACGCCGCCTGCAACCGTTCCAGGTAGACCTTGCGGTCCGCCAGCACGAGTGGAGAACGGCCCGACGCCGCGCACGACAACAGATCGGCGACGATTACCTTGATCCGGCTTTCATCCTGCACCAACGCCTCCCACACGAGATGGATGGGGGGCCGCGGCCCGGCGTCGGAGGGGAATGCCACAGTCGTGCGGCGAACTTTGACAGTCCGCACTTCATCGGTCGGAGCATCAACCAGCGTGTGCCGGATCGGCCCGCATTGGGCGAAGAGCAATTTCTCCAACCGGTCCTTCCGCTTCGGAGTCGCCGTGAGTCCGTAGACCCGCCGGCTGGAGCACGCCTTTAACACCATCTCGAATGACGTGGCGGGCACATGATGACATTCGTCGACGACGATCACTCCGTAGCCGGCCAGCGCTGCCGCGAGATTTTCCACGCGAGCCAGCGATGGCAGCATGGCAATGTCGAATCGTCCGGTGAGCCGCGGGGTCGGCCCGCGCCAGAGGCCGATCTCCTTTCGTTTCAATCCGAGAAATCGCATCGCGGTCTCCCGCCACTGCTCCACGAGCACCGCGCGGTGAACCAGCACGAGCGCGGAGGTGCGGGTTCGGGCGATCAACGCGCAGCCCATCACCGTCTTTCCCGCACCCGGTGGGGCGCACAGCACGCCATCGTCTTCCGCGAGCATTTTTCGCACCGCCTTCTCCTGGCCTTCCCGCAACTCGCCCTGGAATTTCCACGGCACCCGCGTTCCGACGACCCGCGCATCCTGCACGACGACGGTGGCACCGGCCGTCTCCAGCAATGAAAGACTCTGGTCCAACACTCCGCGCGGAAGCACGAGCCGGTCGGCGTGCCATTCGCCGACGAAGAGAAATCGCGGCGTCTCATACGTCGCGAACCGCAGTCGCAGTTTTTCGTGAAAGACCGGATTGGGAAACGTCGCGAGCCTCCGTAACGCTGCCAGCACCGGAATCGGCAGTGAGCGGGGCACATGAATTTGCGCATCAAGCCGCACCGTCACTTCGCCCGAGACCATTCCACTGCGAATACGCGGATGCGACAGGTCCAGCACCATCACGTCGTTTTGCAGAGCGAAGTCGTGCTGGTGCTCGGATGCGTCGACGGCTTGGACCGGCGGCGCCAGCGGTCTGACGGGCGCAACTCTGGCGAGCGTTCGGTCCAGGCTTTCACGACTCAGTCGGGTGAGGCCTGCCAGATACGACCACTGGTCCTCGAATGCCACCATTCGCGGGTCCACGAAGAGCGTGTTGCCATTTTGCCGCGGAGCCTTGGCCAGAGGTAGCGCGATCAGGTTTCCAAATCCGCCGACGGGCAGGGCGTCTTGATTGGGAAAGAGTCGATCATACGCGCTCAGTCCCAACGTCGGTCGCAGGGCCGAGGCTTTCGCCACCAGAATCGTCCCCAACCTCCGCGCCGTCACGGCGGGCACGGGCCCGGCGAAGAAAATCCAGCCGTGCGCCCCGTTGCCCGATCGAGACCGCTCGATCGCCACCGCTAATCCGAGCCGCTCCGCCGCCTCGCGATAGGCCAGCACATCTTCCCTCCAACCTTCGCCGTCGAAGTCAGCCGCGAGAAATCGACAGGTATCGTCGGTGCCGATGGCATACACGCCGAGCGTTTGTTCACCTCGTAAATGCGACTCAACGGCGCGCTCGTCGAGCGGCGGGAAACTCTGGTGACAGCACTCCGAACACTTCACCTTTGGCTTTCGGCAGATCCCGCTTTGCCGATTCGCGAAGCTGTCATTGTTACACGCCGGCGAATAGCCGCTCTTTCCGGCTTTGTGATTCTCCCATCGCTTCGGATAGACCGAACGCCGGGTGCCAAACAGATCCAGAAACAGGGAGACCTTTTCTGCCGGTGTGCGAGGGATTTGAACCGCAGCTGCAGGTGGCGCGCCGAGGTTGAGTTGTCCGTCGGCCTCCAAGGTTGTGAGTTCCTCCTCGGTCTTCACGAGCTCGGTGGTGAGCGCCGCCAGTTTTTGGCGGAGGGCGGCCAAGCGTTGTTGTCGCGGAAAAGGGTCCATTATCCACGGCTTTTCCGATGATGCGTCGACGGAGGTTCCGGCAACAAGCGAGCCGGCTCATCCAGAATGCCGAGAATCGCGCGGGCGCAGAAAACACGGTCCCGCTTGCCGTCACCGACTTTGGCCAAAACGCCGCCAGCCTCCAACGCGACGATGGCGCGCATCACGGTGTTGTAGGCCACGCCCAGCCTGCGCTCGGTCTCGCGCGGGGTCAGGAAGGGATTGGCGCCGATGAGGTCGATGAGTTGCAGCGGGACTTTCGAGCCGCCTCCGGCGAAGTCGTTGCGCCAGGTGGCAAGTTGCTGGTTGATTCTTTCCGCCCGGCTCAGGGCGTCTTCGGATTGCCGGGCGACTCCGTTAAGGAAATATTCGATCCACCCGGCCCAATCTCCTCGCTCCGTGATCCCTCGCAGACCGTCGTAATAGTCATGCCTCGTCGCCTCGAAAAACGCCGACAAATAGAGAAGCGGCTCGGGCAGGACGCCACGCGCACACAGGCAGAGAGTGATGAGCAATCGCCCGACACGTCCGTTGCCGTCGATAAACGGGTGAATGGCTTCGAACTGATAGTGCATTAAGGCGGCATGCACGAGTGGCGGAATGGTCTCGTCGTGCAGGAAATCCTCCCAGCGGCCGAGGTGCTCCAAAAGATCGTCAGGCGGCGGCGGCACATAGGACGCATCCGCCAACGTGCAACCTGGACGGCCGATCCAATTCTGGGTTCGGCGAAATTCACCGGGAGTCGCGTGGTCCCCGCGGACTCCGGTCATCAGCTTTTCGTGCAGCTCGCGGACGAGGCGGAGCGAAAGCGGGAGTTGCTTCAGCCGTTTCATGCCGTGCTCCAGCGCGGCGACATAGTTGCCGACTTCGCGCAAGTCTTCCGGGCTGCGCTCGGGAGTCGCACCGGCCTCCGCGGCGAGCAATTCGCCCAACGTGGCTTGCGTGCCCTCGATGCGGCTGGAATAGACCGCTTCGCGACGGACAAACGGCCGAATCAGCACATGGGGATTGGGCAGCCGCCTTCCTTCGCCGGCGAGGCGCCCCAGCAGACGATCCGCCTGTGAAAGGACGCGGACCAACTGTGGCGTCCACGCAATCACCGGGGGCAATGGGAAAGGCTGGAAGGCGCGGTAGCCGGCCAAGGTTTTGATCCAGCGTCCTGCCGGCGAGGGCGCGGGGTTTGTTTTCATGCGTGGAAACAAGCAGGCAGCTTATTTCCATCAACACTAAACGATGGAAACAAGGAACAGACTTGTTTCCGCCGCACCATGGTGGGATGGGTGGCGAATTTCGTTATTTCCTGCGGCATTCCAGCCCTGAACCAGCTGTCTTCGCCTCTCAAAAATTCGGCTGCGGCTCCGTGGTTCCGGCCACCACCGTTTGATTCGCTTCAAAAGTTCGTAGTTTCATCCACGGCGGTTGAAGCGAATGAAGCGAATTGATGACCCGAAACCCAGTTGCCGGCCCGTCACGACAGCGCCATACGTTGACTCACCTTCAAGTTCCCCTGCGGCTCTCCCTCTGAAAACGCGGGATTCGCTTCAAAAGTTCTCGATTTGATCCACGTCGGGCAGCCAGTGATCCTTAGGGGTGGCGTGTTCTCCCCTAAGCATAAGTAGTTCGGACTTTCGTTGGTGCCTCACGTGTATGACCCTGCCGGGCGCGAGCCGACGAAGTTTGGCGTGGTGAATCTCAGCCAGAGGTAGGCGAGTCTACCTTCTCTGGCCGGATCACCGGATTTTTTAGACACCGTCCGAAAAGTCGTCCTCTCGAACTCGCGACTCCGGGAAATCAGGCGCTGATTCGACGACTCGGCAGACGGTGTCTGGCGATCCGGCTGCGCTTGGGGATAAGGTGGCGGCACCAACATCGAACTAGGAAGCATTGACGGACAGGGCGCTTCCTAGTTCCGTTCCTAGCATGGACCTGATCGGACTGCTGCAGCGCCCCGAGGGCAAGACGCTTGAATTCAAGCGGGACTTGTCGTCGCCGGAGAAGGTGCTGCACACGCTGATTGCCTTTGCCAACACGGCGGGTGGCCTGCTCGTCATCGGGGTCGAAAACGGCACCAAGCGCGTGCGCGGGCTGCTCGATCCGCTCAAGGAGGAGGAGCGCCTCGCCAGTCTCATTAGCGACCGCATCGCTCCGAGGCTGATTCCGACGGTCGACGTGATCGCTTGGCGCTCGGCCCAGTTGATCGTGGTGGAGGTATTTCCCAGTTCTAACCGGCCGCACTACTTGAAGAATCTCGGCCCCGAGGAAGGTGTGTTCGTCCGCATCGGTTCGACCAATCGCAAGGCGGACGCGGCATTGACGCAGGAGTTGCGCCGGATGGCGTCGAACGAAACATTCGACGAATCGCCGTTAGCGGAGTTCGACTCGGAAGCACTGGACTTCCGAGTTGCTTCCGAGTCTTTCCCCGCGCGGGGGCAGCTGAAAAAGGCCGATTTGCAGACCTTGCGGTTGCTCACGTCACATGGCCGGCGCTTGGTGCCGACGGTGGGTGGCTTGCTGCTCTTCGGCCGGCAACCTGAACGGCGTTTCCCGGATGCATGGATTCAATGCGGTCGATTCAAGGGCACCGACAAGGCGGAAATCTCCGATTCGGCAGAGTGCCGGGGCATGCTGCAAAAAGCACTCGAGGCGGCCTATGAATTCATCAAACGGCATGCGATGCAGGGCATGGCGATCGACGAATTAAAGCGCGTCGAACAGGCCAGCATTCCCCTGCGCGCGGTGCGGGAGCTATTGGTCAACGCAGTGGTGCATGCCGATTACGCCCAGCAGGGCGCGCCGATTCGAGTTTCGTTGTTTGACGATCGGATAGAAATCGAGAATCCGGGTGTGTTGCTGGCCGGGCTTACCATCGATGATATCCGACAGGGCATCTCTCGGCTGAGGAACCGGGTGATCGGCCGGGTCTTCAAGGAACTCGGTTACATTGAACAATGGGGCAGCGGAATCCAGCGGGCCACGGCGGAATGCGAGGCCGCCGGGTTGGCCGCGCCTGAATTTGAGGAGCGCGGCTTCCGTTTTCGTGTCTCAGTGCGATGGGAGAAACACCGGGCGGCGCAGATGGATGAGGTGGACGCACACATTCGGAAGCTATTCGCGCCGGACACGCCGGCAGCTAAAAATGGGCTGTCCACAGCCCAGATTGCTGCGGCCGTCAAGTTGACCACCCGTTCCGTCAGAACTCGGATGGGCAAGCTAATGGAGCAAGGCCTGATCACGGTTGTGGGAAAAAACGAACGTGATCCGCAAAGGAAATACTACTGGCGGCGCTGAGGCGCGCTCATTGGCGGTCTTTCGGGTTCTTTGATTCGCTTCAAAATTTCGTGGTTTCATCCATGGCGGTTGAAGCGAATTGATGTCGAGAACCTCGATTGCCGGCCCGTCATGTCGGTGCCAGTCTTTGACTCAGCTTCGATTCTCCCTGCGGGCCTCCCTCTGAAAGCGCCCGATTCGCTTCAAAAGTTCGTGGTTTGATCCACGCCGGGCAGCCAGTGGACGAGCGGGAAAATGACCTCGCTTAGGCTTCTGCGACGCAGGGTTTAAGGCGACCGGCGCTCACTTCATGATCGAGTAAAGGTCTGCTTTATCGTCGGTCCACAGAATCCCCTTGGGGTGATTCGATTTCGACGTTTCCGTGGCGGCTGCGATTTTCGGGGCGCTCAAGAGTGAACGGTTGCGGGAAACCAACATCCACGTCGTGGAGTAAAGCCAGGCTTCGTCGACGGGTTCATCTGAAATACACGCGACGCCCAAGCCGAATTCTTGTGCGAGGCGTTCGACGACGGGTTGCAGGTCGAGATAGCGGTTGGAAATGTGGATCGCGATGACGCCATCGGGTTTGAGGTGTTTTAAATAGAGACCGAAAGCTTCACGGGTGAGCAGGTGCACCGGAATCGCGTCGCTGCTGAAAGCGTCGAGCGCAAGCAGGTCCAGCGACTGCGGTTTCCCGAGGGCCAGTTCGCGTTCCATCATGAGTCGGGCGTCGCCCATTATCACATCGAGCTTCGCCGGGCAACGTGCCAGATAGGTGAACGATTCGCGGGCTAAGTGCTCGACGGCGGGGTTGATCTCGTAGATGCGGACATAATCGCCTACCGCACCATACGCGGCGAGAGAACCGGTGCCGAGACCGACGACGCCGAGGCGTTTGGGACCCTTTTCCGTGAGGTGATGGATCGCGAGGCCCACGCCGCTGGTTGGTCCGTAGTAGGAAGTGATTGAGTTGGCGCGGTCGGGCGCCGTGAATTGCAGGCCGTGAGTCGTCGCCCCGTGCATGAGCAAGTGGTAGTTTTCCGCGGGATTTTCTCGTGAGTAATCCAGCACCTTTAATGTGCCGTAAAAATTACGCGAGGAGCGCAGTACAGGCACCGGATCGGCGGCGCGGAGATGCTTCGTAATCGTATAACTAAGTTGGACTGCGAGTAACGCGACTGGAAGTGCGAGAATTGGGCGCCACGTGGTAGCGAATGACCGGCGCCTGAAATCGATCACGCTCACGACGAGCACTACGAGACCCGAGCCAATCAGGGTCAGATGGACGTCGAAAAATTTTCGAAACTCAAAAGTAAGTCCGTCGCTACCATCGAAGGTCGAAAAGAGCGCGGGCAAAATCAGCGTCGTGAGTACGGCGCCTGCGATCGCTCCGAGGGCGAGTGAGCGGCTGCGTTGGCGTACGCAAATGAGTGCTACGATGGTTCCAAGTACGATGAGGCTGACAGGAAACTCGAGGTAATCATTGAAAACCGCCGGAGCCACGACGGCTATGAGCAGGCCGCCCAGGGCGCCGCCGGCGGAGATGAAAAGAAAATACGACGTCAAACGCTGGGGCGCTGGCTTGAGCTGATACAGTTCACCGTGGCAAATCATGCAGGCTACAAAGAGCGTGGCGTTGTAAATCACGATCTGAAGCTTCATCGGCGCGTCACTGCCGGCGTCGATTAAAACGACGACGCTCGCGAGCCCGACGACCAGCAATGCGGCAAAAACGCCGCGATGGTACCACCGCGCGTGGTCGAAGCAGATGACGAAACTCAGCAGATAAAGTGCGAGCGGCAGCACCCATAAAAATGGAATGACCGCGACCTCTTGGCTGAGTTTATTGGTGATCGCTAGTAGCAACACCGACGCAATCGCCGGCAAGGCAATCCAAAGGGTTTTTGCACTCCAATGCGTCGGCGCGTCAACCTCTGCCTCGGGGTCTAAGGTTGCCCCGCTCGCCGCGTCCTTCGGGTTTTGGCGCCACAAGCGAACCGCGCTCCATCCACAAAGCACTGCAAATAAGACGAGACCGATCGACCACATTACCGCTTGCTCACTCCGGGTAAAGTTTACCTCGAAAAACACCGGATAACTCAGCAGCGCCAGCAATGAACCTACATTGGATAGCGCGTACAGTCGGTAGGGCGAGACTCCGGGATGGGTGACACTAAACCAGCGCTGCATGAGAGGGCCGGTTGATGACAGCACGAAGTAGGGCAGCCCGATCGTCACGCCCAGTAAGCATAGGATGCGCAGAGAAGGATCGCCGGCGAGTACCGGCTTCCACGTTTCCGACGGCGTAATCGGCAGCAGCGCGAGTGAGCCGAGCAATAAAATAACGTGGAGCACGATCTGACCGCGCGGTTTTAGGTATTTTGTAGAAAAATGCGCATAAGCATAACCACCCAGAAGCAACATCTGAAAAAATAATAGACACGCCGTCCACACGCCTGGGCTGCCACCAAACCACGGCAGGATGTATTTGCCGATGAGAGGCTGGACTTGGAATAACAGAAAGGCGCCGGTGAAGATGGATAGGGCAAAGGGAAGCATGGGGTGTTGGAATGCTGAGCCGCGAAGCGGCGAGACGTTGGGAAAGGGGTTCCGACGCGGAGAAATTATTCTATTTTCGTCCGCTGATGGAATAAGGTTGGGGATTTTTTCTGCGAGGCAGTCCTTTGATTTTTTAAAAATATATCGATCAAGGGGTTATTAGAGTTGGTCCGTCGACCCAACGTCCACTGATCATCACGGTGCGCGGATCCATGGGTAGACCACGTTCGTTGCGATGAATTTGGGCGGCTAAGGTTTCGACTGCGACGATGCTGAATTGTTCAGGCTTCAGATCGAGGCCGGCGCAAGGCAGGGTCCGCTCGTTCCAATTTAAGTTAAAGAAACCAATATGCTGGGGTGATTTGAGGCCGCTTTCTTGCAGCCAAAGTAGCGCGCGATCCATGTGCCCTATGATTAAGTCCGGTCGGTGCGTGTGATACCAATTAAGAAAATGTTTTTTGCTGATGGTTTCAGCCCTGAGAACAGGCACAGCTCCGATACCCCCTTGGTTTTCCTGAAAAGAGCGAAAGGCAGACGTCCATTTATGTCCAATTCGTGCGTCTTTGTGGTGTTCAATGAAAAGACCTAGATTTTTGTAACCTAGGGATTTTATACGCTCGAGGGCTCCGATTAAAGTGAAGTAGTGATCGAGCGAAATGGTGTGATGGGCTATCTTTGCTGAATCGTAGTCGATTTGAATGGTGGCGAACTTTTCCCAAGGGAATCCCGTCGTCGCATTGTTCCAATCGGGCTGAAGAAATATAACCCCTAAAATGCCGCGCGCTAACAGTATGCGAGCTAAGACTTTTGGATTTGGGGTGCCGCCATTAGATCCTAAGGTAAAAAAACTAAGATTATAACCCATGGCGTGTGCGCAAGCTTGTGCGGCATTCACGATCTGGCGTTGCATGGGGTTGAGTTCTGTTTGCCGAGCAGACGCTATGTGCACGAAGGCGATATTGCCTAGAAAATGCTGGGTGCGACCTCCGCGCACTCGTCCCATGATCGTGCTCACTAAGTGGTTTCTGCGATAACCCCGCTCTTCGGCCATGGCGGTGACTCGTTCACGCATTGCCACACTTACGTTGGGATGACCTGACAGGGCGCGCGAGGCGGAAGCTCGCGATACACCACAGGCTTTTGCCAGCGCGTCTAAAGTGGTGTTAGGCATAAATTGGAACGCTTCCAATAGATGTTCAGCGACAATTATGCTCAAGTCCCATTTCTATATTAATTAGCTCTACGTTAGTTTGCTAAATTCCCAACCCCGTTTCTCAGCATTGTTATCATTATCGGAAGCAATTGCCTAGGTCTGCGCCCCTTTTTTGTTAAGTCATAACCCCACCCACATAGCTATGAAGATACCTCTGCATCTACGCGTTTCCCGATTCGGGAATCTCCTCGTTGTTTGTTGCGCGATATTACTCACATTCACTGCTGTCACCGTTCGAGGCGCTGAGTCCGACCTGCTTAAAAAGTTGATGGAAGAAAATGCTGCGCTTCGTAGCGAAAACGCCCGTCTGCGACAGGTCCAATCTACCGCTCCGGTGTCGCCAGCTCCCGCCCTCGCGACGAGTTCAAGTGCTTCACCTTCGGTGGGCTCCGGTGTCGCCGCTCCAGCCAAGTCTACGTTGGCCACGGATGATACGGCGCTTGTGATGACTGCATTCGGTGTCACCAGCGACAAGGATTACGGCTACCTCAAGACCAACGCAGCCACCGCGACTCGCATTGGCATGGAGATTCAGAAAGTACCGATGAATATCTCGGTAATCTCACGTGAGTTCATCGATGACACGAATAGTCGCTCCTTGATGGATTTGTTGCGCTACACGGCCGCGGCTTCGGGCGACACCCGCTACGCGATGCGTCGTCCGGGTAATGAAGCTACGCCGCAAGGCGGTTTCACGATGCGTGGTTTCCCAGTCAACACGCTCATGCGAAACGGTATTTTTCGCTACATTTCCTATAATATGGATAACGTAGATCGCGTTGAAATCGTGAAAGGTCCTGCGGCGGTATTTTTCGGCCAAGGTTATCCGGGCGGCGTGGTCAATTACGTCACGAAGCAGCCTTCTTTTGCTAAGATTCCCGCGCTATTTAAGTACGCGATCAACGACAATAGCGGCCAGAAATTCACGGCTGATATTAATGTGCCGCTCTCTAAAAAAGCGGCTTTTCGTATTGTCGGAGCTTGGGAAGATACCCAAGGCGAACGTCGTTTTGAATTTCGTAAAAATATCAATCTGACTCCGAGCATCACGCTGGTCCCATTCGATAGCGGCATGGTTACGGTCAATCTCGACCTCGAGTACCTCCGCGAGAATTTCAGTCAAAATGACTACGACTGGATTTTCAGCGATTTTGCCGGTTGGAAAGCAGCTGCAGTGGGTAGCGCAAAGGTTGTTAACTCCGTTAATACGCCTAGCTTGGCTTACGCCACCTACATTAACAACAAGCGCATCGCCACCGGTAATTTGTCACTGCCCGCTTACACCAGCGTGCAGCGCGGCGCTTATTACACGGGTAAAAATGGCGAGTCGGTTTACGATGAAGCCTTCAACTACACGGCCCGCGGTGCTCGCTCGACCAACTCGGTTGACGCGTTCACTACGACGGTCGATTTCGCGCCGGTTTCGTGGTTGGACGGTCGCTATGTTTTCCAGCACGACAACAGTCGCTTCAATTCGATCGAAGGTGTTATGACCCCCTACGCCGATGGCGTGCATTGGAATGTGCCTGCGAGCACGGGTGGGACTTCCGGTTACTATCGTCTTACGGATACGCACCAGCTTGATTTGATTTTCAAGTTCAATGCCCTAGGCATCAAACACAAGGTGCTCACCGGTTACAACAGCTCGACGTGGCTCCAAAACTACATGGCGGCTGATAATAAAATTTCGCCCTATTTTGGCCACGTTCCGGGTGCAACCAATCCGATTGCTAATCCAGGTTACGGTACCACCGGCGGCACCCAGGTCGCCGACAATCTCGTAGGCGAAGGCCGCGGCCACGACACTGGCGTACCCACTGTTAACCAAGTGGTCCGCGATCGTAATGGCGCCATCAAACTCGTGAAGGCGGTTTATAGCGACTTCGACCCCGGCGCCGAAGTTTACCCCACGGTTGATATTCTTTATCCTGTAGATCGCGTCTGGCTTGATGGCTATAAGCCCAAGCTCAAGGCCGCTTACCTCAACTATCAAGCCGCCCTCATGGACGACAGGCTCAACATCATCGCTGGCTACCGCCGCCAATGGCGCGAAGAAAAGGGTCAATACCTCATGTCCAACTACCCTTGGTACATCGTTCCGGTCGACGCCTACCAAAATCCATCGGCTTATCCCGAAGACGTTTGGGGCTACAGCGCCAATTACGTTAAAACCAACGTCTACAGTCGTCATGGCGATGCGTGGATGGGTGGTGCTTCCTTCGCGGTTACCAAGGAGCTCAGCCTCTACGCCTCCGTTTCTAAGACCTTCCAATTCAATCTTGGTAACGTCGGCGGCGTGTTCACTGGTAATGAACGCCCCGTGGTGCAGAGCGCCCTCGATCAGAACAAGGGCTCATTCCAATACCTCGGCCAGACGATTACCTCCGTTGATCAATTTGTTTCCATCATGAAGGCCCGCGGCGCGTATGATGACATCAAAGACGAACAAGGCATGAACTACGAGTTCGGCGCTAAGATGTCCACTAAGGACAACAAGATCGTCGGCACGCTCTCCTTCTTCCGGGGTGAACGTAAGAATCAACGCCTGGATGACTCTGCGAAACAATCGAACCTTGAAGAGCCCATCAATTACAACACCACGCTCTTTGCTCCAGGCACGATTGGTTACAACACTCGCGTGTTCCGCTGGCGTACGACCGACCTGCTTAACCGTATCGAGGGTAGTGAAGCCGAAGTCATTTGGACTCCGATTCCTAACTTCCAAGCTGTGGTTAATGGTTCGTGGTTATGGACGGCTAAGACGATCTACGACAAAACCCGCGCGGCCCCCGGTTCAGCCACGTATAACGCCGCGACGGCTGCAGCCAAAATCGCCTCGGACATTTATTATAAAGCCCGTATCGAAAATGTCCCCGAATTCCGCTTTAATGCATTTGGCAAATACACTTTCCGCGACACGCAAGTGCGTGGCCTCTCTGTGGGTGCCGGCGCTCGCTACTCCTCGGAAACTGTGGTTAGTCGCTCCGTCGACTGGAATCCTCTCGCGGGCGGATACCAAGCCGGCGACTACATCGTGTTTGATACGACGCTCTCCTATCCTTGGAAGGTCTTTGGTTATAATCTCACGTCCTCGTTCGGCCTTTATAACGTGACCGACAAGCACTACTCGGAGGGCTCCTTTGCTCTCTCGCCCGCCAGAAACTGGCTGTTCTCCAACAGCATCACGTTCTGATCGGCTTAAACGTTCTGATTTAGAACTTAAGACGGAGGCCTCACCGCCTCCGTCTTTTTTGTGGCCGGTCGCGATCGCGCTGCGCTCACGAAAAATAAAAAACAAGTTTCCTCTAGAGAAGTTTCCAGTTCCCATACGCGATCACCTCGAATCCTTTGCCTAATATCAAATCCGGTCTGCATCCGCGCAACCGCCACCGGGCGGGCTACGATTTTGCGCGCCTCACGGCGCGTTCTCCGGCTTTGGCGCCTTTTGTCGCCGTCAACGCCTACGGCAATGCCTCGATTGATTTCTCGGATCCGGCGGCAGTGAAGGCATTGAATCAGGCGTTGTTGCGCGTGGATTACGGCTTTCAGGCGTGGGATATTCCGCCCGGTTATTTATGTCCGCCGATACCCGGTCGCGCCGATTATCTGCACTATGTGGCGGATTTGTTGAGCGGCGACGATGAGCGGGCAATCCCTCGCGGAGCGGCTACCGCGATTTTGGATATCGGCGTCGGCTCGAACTGCATTTATCCGATCCTCGGTAGTCGCGATTACGATTGGAGTTTTGTTGGCACGGAGACGGATCCGGTCGCCTTGCAGCATGCGCAAGGGTTCGTGCGAGCAGATGCGACGCTGGCTGTGCGCCTGAAGTTGCGGCGTCAACGTTCGGCGTTGGCGATGTTCCGTGGGGTGATTGAGCCGGGTGAGACGTTTACCGCCTGCATCTGTAATCCGCCCTTTCATGCTTCGCCCGAGGAGGCGGCGGCCGGCACGCGGCGCAAGGTCCGCAACCTCGGTGGCCGCCGTGATGCGCCGCCAGTTTTAAATTTTGGCGGTAAAAATACTGAGCTGTGGTGCACGGGCGGGGAGTTGGCGTTTGTACGGCGTTTGATCGCCGAAAGCGCGCAGCTGCCGTCGTTGTGCCGGTGGTTTACGATCTTGGTTTCAAAAGGCGCGCATCTACCCGCGATCAGTCGCGCCCTTTTGGAGGCTGGTGTGACTGAGTCCCGAGTCTTGCCCATGGCCCAGGGGCAAAAACAAAGTCGCATCGTAGCGTGGCGATTTTAACCCAGCTGGTTTTTCCGCTGCGGGTTTGCCCTGGTGCACGCGCGGGTTCCAAAGCCGTGTTGCCCAAGAACGGGGTTGTCTGATGGCGTTGGGCCCGCTCCGCTGCGCACCTGAAAACTAAATTGAGTAAATCTCCCAGTCGGCGCGCGGCCGTCTCGCGCTGGATTGAGCACCGCGCTTCGGTGATTCACGGGCGCGGCGTCTATGCGCGCGCAACCATTCCCGATGGGACGCGGGTGATCGAATATACCGGCGAACGCATCACCAAGGCGGAGGCAGAGCGGCGTGAAGTGTTGCGCTTGGCGCGCGGGCGGCGTGGCGGAGATGACTGTGTTTATATTTTCGAGCTTAACGGGCGCTACGATCTCGACGGCCGCACGCGGCGTAATGTCGCGCGTTTGATCAACCACTCGTGTGCGCCTAATTGTCGCGCCGATACTATCCGTGGTCACATTTGGATTATTGCGCGGCGGGAAATCGCCGCGGGTGAAGAGCTCACATTTGATTACGGTTTCGCCTTCAAGGAGTGGCGGCAACACCCATGCCGTTGCGGCAGTGCGCGGTGCGCAGGTTTTATCGTCAATGCGGGCCAGCGTTGGCTCTTGCGCCGCATCCCGCGGGCTGAACGTGCAGCTGTGCTACGCGCGTACCACGGGCTTTAGCGCCAGAGTGGGACGAGGTCTTCGGCGCGCACCCAGCCGGTCTGACCCGAAGGGAAAGCAAGGTGGCGCCAGCCGAGAAATTTTTGGTCTACGGCGGCAAGGCTGCCGGCGGCGAGGGGCGTGGTTTTTTGCGTGGTGTCGGCTTCGGTGGGGATGGAGCGAAGTGTGCTGGCGCGCCAGGCGATGGCGGCGCGGGCATCGCTAGCGGGTCCGTAGGTGAAGAGGCTGGTTAGGGCGCCGGTGCTGCCGAGTAGGCTCACGATGATGGCGGCGTAGGCGAGTCGACGTGACAGGCGGCGTGCGCGCTCTGAGCGCTGCGGTACTTGAAAAAACGTTACCAGCAGGCCGGCGGTGCTGAGCAGCAAAATGCCCGCGGCGGTCAGGAGTGTAATTTGCCAAGCGGCGGGCGATTGCAGGCGGGCGAGTTTTTGCAGCGGTCCGGGCGTGAGGAAGGCGGCGAGGGCGGCAGGGACGTGGCCGGATTTTTCCGCGGCGAGGGTGAATTGGGCGCGGATCGCTTCGTGGGTCGGGGCTTGCACAAAGGCGGCTGAGGCATGGGCGGCGGCTTCGTCCCAGCGATCTTGTTGGGCAAGCGCGAGCGAGAGATTATGATGCGCGAGCGCATCGGTGGGGTTCGCGGCGAGGATGACGCGGTAGGTTTTTTCGGCCGCCGGAAAATCGCCGCGGCGGTAATCGGTTGTGCCCTCCGCGGCTTGAAGCTGAGCGGAGGTGATGATTACGGTAAGGGCCAGCGCTGCGATGAAAGGAAAAAGATTGCGCGGTAAAAAGAGGCGGAACGGCGAGAATAGCGGCAACGGCAACTCAGCGAGCGCAACGCGCGCACGCGTGGACCAATCGGAGGGCAGAGCAACATTTTCGCCGTAGAGCGTGCGGTCGATTTCGGCCCAGAGAGTTTTGAGTGTCTCGCTCGCGGTCGAAGCACGGTCGAGATCGGCTAGCGTGGGTGCAGCGACGGGGAGGCGCAGGAGCAGCGCAGTGTCGTGTTGCCAGGCGATGAGTTGGGTGCGGAGGCCGGCGGGATCCACGAGGTTGAGCGCGGGGAGAAGTTTTTCCAGGCGCGCATGTGCGGCTCGGCGCGGCCCTAAGGGATCGGTGTGGCGAGCACGGCGATAGGCGAGGATAAGCCAGAAAAGGCCGAACCCTGCGACGGCGCCTAACAGGCTGGCGACGACGGTGCTTGTGGACAACGGCACCGTCGCGAAAGCGGAACCGTTGACGGGCTCGCGCGGAAGACCGAGCGGCAACGGGGCGGGGATGACTTTCGCTGGAGTGGGCGTATCGGCCCGCGTGCTTCCAGCTGGATTGGGCGTGACGTTGAGATTAAGCCCGCCGATGGCGGCGGGGGTGTTGGTCGGCTCGGTGATCGTAACGCTGGTCGCGGGGGATGTGAGGGTTTTGTAGGCGCCGGCCTTGGGGTCGAAGTAAGTGAAAGTGACAGGGCCGAGGGTGTAGGTGCCGGCTTTGCTAGGAACGAGGACTACGTCTTCGGCGAGCGTGGCGTCGAAAAGCTTGCCCTCGGCGGGGGTGCGTTTGGCTTGCGGGGAGACGACTTGGAAATTCTTGGAAACGGCGCGGGCGGGTAGACCCGGGATGTCGGGCCAGTTGGCAGCACCGGAGAGTTCAAGCGTCCACGTGATCGGCTCGCCGACCGCGGCAGTGAGCGGCACGATTTTCGAGGCGAGCTTGAGACTACCGACGGCGCCGTTGAAACCAGCCGGGGCAACGGGGAGCGGTTTTACCTCTAGCACGGGCGAGACGCTGGTGATGGAGAATTGCTGGTACTGGCGTTGTTGAAAAAAGCCAAAACCGGTGACGCCGACGGAAAGGTTGATGAGTTGGCTTACGGCATTGAGGCGGATGCTGCCCGGAGTACGGGCGATGGCGCGGGTGCGGTAGGAAAGCCCGGTGCGGGGTTCGTTGCCGGCGCGGAAATCGAGGGGCTCGGGCCGGGACCAATCTTCGGAGACGAGCGGTTCGCCGTTCCATTCGATCTGGCCGCGGCCGAAATCAGGAAAGTAGCTGCGCGAGGCGTCGAGGGTGTAGGTCAGATTAAAAACTTCTCCGGTCCATACGCTGGTGGGAGCTGCGGCGAGTCGAGAGTTGGCGGCGTTTTCAAGAGAGACGCCGGTGTTGCCGACGGTGGCGGCGCCGGGTTCGTAAGTCGCGACCGGCGTGCGGAGTTTGCCCTTGTTGGTCTCAACTTCGAAGGACGGAACGGTGACGCGTTGTTTTTTGGTGAGGCGGGCCGCGTAAGTAAATGTGACGGAATCCGAGCGCGTGAAATTGATGATGGAGGTGCTGGTGGACTGGCCCGCGAAATCAAGCGAGAGGCCGTCGATCTTGGGCAGACGGGGCGCTTCCTTAGGTGAGCAGTCTTCGAAAATCAGGAGTAGTTCACTTGTCTGACCGACGGCAAGGGCGCCTTGTAAAGGCTCCCAGCGGACGGTTTGCGCTTGGGCGAACGCGACGGCGCCGAGAGCAATGAGGACGAACAAGAGGAAGGAGGGGAGGCGGCGGGACATGCGGGTGGTCACCAGTTTTTACCTTTTTTGGCGGGTGCGGGCTGAGGCTCGCCCTGCATGAGTTTGAAGAGTTTGGCGGGAGAATCCTGATTGCGCAGCTGATCGAGTTTTTGAAGCGGCATCGCCAAGGAGGGATCCGCGGTGGCATCGGCGGGTTTTTTGTCGGGATTGCCACCGACTTGTTGGGTGTCGCCCTCGGGCGGTTGCGGCGGAGGCGGGGGCTGGTCTTTCATGTCGCCGAAGGCTTTCTGGCCTTGCTTGCCGTCTTGCGGTTTGGCGTCGGGCGAATCCTTGGAATCGTTTTTCTGATCGTCGGAATTTTGTTGGTCTTTTTGCTGCTGAGACGGATCGGATTTGTCGGAGGACTTGCTCTTGTCGTCTTTGTTTTGCTGCTGGTTTTTATCCTGCTGCTGATTTTTGTCCTGTTGGTTTTGTTTGTCCTGATCTTGTTTTTGATCGTCCTTTTTTTGGTCGTCGTCGGGCTTTTTTAGCAAGGCATTGAGTTCGTCGCGCAGCTTGGACCAATCGGCGGCTTTGGCGTCTAGGGCGGCGCCGGCTTCAACAGCGGCGAGTGCGTCTTGGAGCGGACCGGGGGCGACGGGTTGTTGGTCGGACTGGAGGCGTTGGCCCCAAGCGACGCTCTCACGAGCGAGCTCGGCCCAGTCTAGGCCGGAATGCGAGGGTGCGGCTGCGAGGCGGGTAACGGTTTGGGTGAGGGCGGCGGAGGGTGGGGGCGGGGGAGCGGCGGGAGTGGGGGCATCGCTCTCGGCGACGCTGCGGGCGGGAACTTTTG
>Ga0214919_10001381_pt1 | contig 40037 bp, 51 predicted proteins | sample LL1503_MetaG_FD_177994 | JGI IMG/M metagenome (GOLD analysis project Ga0214919, IMG submission 177994) | Freshwater microbial communities from Lake Lanier, Atlanta, Georgia, United States - LL-1503 | ecosystem: Environmental > Aquatic > Freshwater > Lake | place: USA: Georgia | collected...
TCCAACTTGATTTTACCCCTGTTGGTACTGCTGGTGCTGCTGACTATGTGGATATTACGGGTGTTCAACTGGAACAGAACTACCAGCCAACCCCGTTTGAACAACGACCATACGGTGTAGAACTAGCCCTATGCCAACGGTACTATGAAGATTCAATTACTGTCGTTGGACAAGCAGGTTCATATGCTGCTGGACTTGGTGGTAATACTTATTGCTCAGGGGTTTTTTTTAAGACTACAAAACGAATTGCACCGAGTTCAACAAATGGTGCAAATGATACCCCTGGGAATATTCGTCTTTGGGATAATACTGGAACTGCTGGAAGAGCCTCTCTTTATAGAGCAGGTTGGGCAACTACAACTACGGCGACAATTGACTGGTCTGGCACTTGGGGCTTTAACCTTACAACAACGGGAAGTATAACGGATGCAGCGATGGTTGCATTCAGATGGGCATTTAGTGCGGAGTTATAATGTATAAAACATACACAAGTCCAATGACGGGCGTAATTCAAGTTGTTCGTTTATTGGATAATGCTTTTATTCAACCTCACGAATGGCACCCCGATTATCAGGCGTATCTTGCATGGGTCGCTGAAGGTAACACCGCTGAAGAATGGACAGGTGCGTAATGGGTATCACACAATCAATCGGTGCTAGTTCACTAATTAAAGCAGGCGTATGTACAAGTAGCACACGCCCTGCATCACCATATGCAGGTCAAACAATTTTTGAAACAGACACCAACAAAACGCTTGTATGGAATGGTTCTGCTTGGATAATCACAAACAGCCCATATATTAACTATGCATCATCACAAGCATTTACTGGTTTCACAAAAGGTAATGCAACTATTGTCTCTAGATATGTTAAAGAAGGAAACTTTGTTCATTTCTGGGGGCGATGCACACTTGGTTCGACATCTTCCATGACGGGTCCTTTAGATATTGCTTTACCTGTCCCTATTTCTGCATCGTCAACCATTATTGACCCTGTTGGAACTTGCAACGCATATAACGGTTCGTTGATTTATATTGGTCATCCAATTAACTTGTTTGGTGGTGATGTCCGTTTGACTTGGTTGGTAACATCAGGCACTTACGCAACACAATCAGACACAAATTCCACTGTTCCTTTTACTTGGAAAGCAACAGATTATTTTATGTGGAACTTTTTTTACGAGGCGGCATAATGGCTATTAGTAATAATTCAACTGGGTTACGCCCTGGTGTATGCACGTCATCGACACGCCCGACAGCCCCGTATGAGGGTCAGATGATTTACGAAACAGACACGGACATGCTTGGTGTTTGGAACGGTTCATCCTGGCGGTACTTCGCTTCAAGTGCCACAACTAACGGGTCTGTATTGCAGGTGGTTACTAACCAGCCAGCATTTTCCGACCAAAATATAACAAGCACTTCTGAAACCATGCTTGTTAGTAGCCTTGCAACGATTACCCCCAAATCTGCTTCGTCAAAAATAGTAATATTTTTTACTTTTGGCGCATACCCAACCAATTTTCTTAACTACTATTCTTTGTTTATTCGTAGGGGTGCTGTTGGTTCGGGAAACAAAATAAGTTCTACTGGTTCAACTTTTGGTGACTGGACACACAACTATCAAATGGTTGCCAATGCTTCTTTTGGTGTTACTTCTCACCAACAATACGCCATTCACGCTTTTGATACCGCTGGCACCACTTCACCTATTACTTATTCTTTAACTGGCAAAAATGATTCTGGCAATGCGGGTGCGCTTGTCTTGTGGTCGGGTTCCACAAACCGCATTACTTTGATGGAGATTGCGGCATGAACTGTAACAACAAACACTATATAGAGGATCTGTATGAGCGACACAAGTAATTTTGACTATTTAGGATATGGCAAGCGTAAGCGGGCAGCTGGCAACCAGTATGGTGCCAAAGCAGCCCAGTCTGCCTATAGTCAGTTTCTGTCTCAGCAGCGTGGCGACCGCAAAGTGTTTGATATTAACAAACAGTTTGAACAGGCAGCCCCTGGAGTTGTTGGAAGTTTTACTAAGCGTGGTTTGGCTGGTCCTGGTGTGCAGTCAGGTATCTATAGTAAGGGTTTAACTGATTTTGCTAATCAGAAAACTGAAGATATTAACGCTAGCCAGTTGGGGACTGCTGGAGATATCCAACAGTCTAAACTTGGTGATGCGCAGACTTATGCTGACTACCAGGCTCAGCTGGCTCAGTTAGAGTTTGAAAAGAATAGTAATATTGCAAATACAGCAGCGTCTTTGACTGCTTGGAAACCGTTTTTAGGAGCGTAATTATGGCAGCGAAAAAGAAAACCTCACCACCTCCTGCTCCTACGAGTACGAAGTTAACACCGTATAAGATCACTCCTGTTAAGGGTGGTACTATTTCTTCTAAGGATGCTGGTCCGACTAGTCGTGTAACTAATGCCCCTAAAGAAAAAGCTTTATTGGCTAAACTTCCCACTGTTCCTGAATTAGCTAAAATTAAAGCTGATGCGGTTGCTGCGGCTGCTGCTAAAGCTGCTGGTTCTAGTTCTGGTCGTAATGTTTTGAATGACTACACCCAGCAACTTCAGTCTTTGCTTACAGGTGGTACTTATGGTAAGTCTTATGATGATTTGCAATCTCAACTTGAGGGTATTTATGGTAATGCACAGTCTGATTTAACAAATAATCGTAATACAGATATTGCTGGCTTAGGTGCTCTTTATGGTGGTGCACAAACTGCTTTGGATGCCAGAAACAAAACTGGTCTTGCTAACTTACAAACTGGATACGACACTGCACGTACTAGTCTTGGTGATTTAAATACACAGGCTGGTAAAACCATTAATGCTTCTATGGACAGTTTGCAAACAATGCTTCAGGGTCAGGCTAATCCTTATGCGGATTTGCAGGCACAAGCTGTCAATCCTACTGCACAGTTGTCGTCATTTTTGCAAGGTCAAAATGTTGGGGATCAGCAGACGCAAGATTATGCTCAAGTGCTGAATGCACAGAATGCGGGTTCTGCTGGTGCGTTTAATAACTTGGCTGGTGTATTGCGTAGCATTGCTGGAGCCGATAAACAGGGTGCTTTGAATGATGTTGCTGTACAGCGTGATGCTTCTACTCGTCAACTTGCTAGCAACAACCAAGCTTACGGTAATCAACTAACACAGGGTTTGCTTGCTGACCAGCTGAAGATGGGTCAAACTTATGATGCTAATACCTTCGACCTTTCAAAGGGTCAACTAAGTGACACTTCTAATATTAATCAAGCTTATGGTCAGAATAGAAATACTTACAATCAGGGATTGATGAATGCTACTCAGGGTATTGCTTCAGATAAAACTGGTCAACAGAATGCTTTAATAACTCAATTGTTGGCTTCTATTGCTAAAGGTGGAGTTCCAAAGAAAGGTAAGTTGTTCTAATGACTGATCAAGAAATACAAATGCTTATGGCTCTTGCTGCTGCAAAACAAGGAAACAAAAATGTTGCTGGAGTTCTGGGAAATCTAGATAACCCGATGCTTGCTGTATTAGCTGGTGCTTATGATCCACGTACTGCTTCTGGTGCACAAGGTGGTGGTGGACCTTTCTGGTCTAAGTATTCACAATCACAAGATCCTGTTATTCAGGATATTATTGGAAAAATATCTCAAGGTTTTGATAAGTATCAGTTGAATAGTTATATTGATTCTCTTGCTGCTCAAGGTCAGGATTTGGGTTCTTTTCAAGTTGCCGATTTAAAGGGTGTTGCATCTTCTTTGCAAAAAGAATATGTTGATGGTCCTTCTACTTCTGGTGGTGCCGCATCTAAGGATCCTTTTTCTAAAGCTGGCATTCCTAATCCTGGAGAATTGTATACACAAGAAAACGTTCCTTTGTCTGCCCCCAATACTAAGCATATTCAAGATATTCAAACTAAACTCGCTGCGGATACAGCAGGGTATGGTGATGCTGCGTATAATGCTTCTGTAGCACGTAATGATTTGTCTTTGGGTGTTGCTTCAAAAGAAGGCGATAAAAAATTAAAAACTAGTGATGTTTTTAAATGGCTTGAACAAGCGATGGGTAAAGGTAAGGGTGCTCTTGCTCTTAATCGTGTTCGTGCTCATTACACTAATACTCATCAAGGTGAAATTTCATTGTCTGATTTAAATAAATCTTTAAATGAAGCTGGTGCTAAAGTTTACAAGAATTCAAATCCTAAGGGTGTTGATGTTGCAAAGTTCAAACAGGGTGTTGCTGAGGTTACTGGTAAAGCTAAAGGATCTCAAGGTTTGGGATATAATAAAAATGCACAGCAAAAATATGATGCTGCTATGACGCAAAAAGTTGGTATGGAATATCTTGATGCTGCTGCTCAGCAGCGTCAACAGGCTATTCGTGAAGGACAAATGCAGGCTACTGCCCAGTCTGGAGCCACTCCTTCTACTGATGCTATGAAACAAATCCTTAAATTTATTGCTGCAACTAAGTAACGAATTGGTCAACAGTATATGGCTAATCCTTACAATGACCCTCGTTACGCAATGGCTCAAGCCATGCGTCAACAAAAACAGGCTTCACTTGCTCCAACTCCTTTAGGACCTGCTCCTAGTGCTTCGGCTGTTGCATATGGACGTCAAGCTAGCAATATGGCTGCTTCTAATCCTAGTTTGCGTGATGCTATTGCTGCTATTGGTCAGGGTAAAAAATCTGCTGCTCCAAAGGGTGGCATTATGGGGACTGTTCTTGGCAATCCAATTGCTCAGGGCATTTTAAAACCATTGGGTGTTCTTGCGTTGCCAGGTAAAGCTGTTGTTTCAACTCTTCGTGAAGGTCTTGATGCTATTGATGGTAATCCAAATACAAAAGCGTCATTTAGTGATTTAACTAAACAAATTAAGGATCCTGGTTTTGGGTTTGGTAAAGCATTCCATATTGACACTGGAAATAAATGGCTTGATCGTGCTATTGGACTTGTTGGGGATGTCGCTACTGACCCTATTACTTATGCAACTTTTGGTGCTGGTAAATTTGCTGGTTATGCTGGTAAACTTGATCTCGCTGAAGCTGTACTTAAACATACTGGTGATGAGGCTCTTGCTGCTGCTGTTGCTCGTAGTGGTCGTGCTGCTATTAAGAGTGAAGAGTTGTTGACTCAACTTGGTGCTAATCGTCATGGTTTGTATATGTTTGGTAAGCGTCTTGAAGTTGGAAAGATGGGTCAGGGTTTACGTATTCCTGGTACTGGTGCTATTGGTCAGATGACTGAAAATGGTATTGCTAAACTTCGTTTACTTGGTTCTGAAACTCGTTTGGGTGCTTTTGTACAAAAAATTACTTTGCCTGCTGACGATCTTGCTGCACGTCAAGCTTTGTTGCGTGGTACCACTGCTGGTGGTGTACCTATTTCCGATAAAACTAGTGCTGCGTTAATTGGTTATTTCACTGCTAATCCTTTGCAGCGTAGAATCACTGGTGAAGTTTTGCAAGCTGAACGTCAGAATCTTATGCAGATTCTTCAATCAGAAGGTGCACAGGGCCTTAATGCCTACAAGGATACTATTTATAAGTATCTTGAAAATCCTGCTTTGTTGGCATCTGCTCCTGCTGATGTTCAACGTGCTGCAGAAGTTTGGGGTGCTGGTTTTTTTCATTCATATGAAAATAAGATTGGTGAGTCTTTAAAGGCTGTTGATCCCGCTGCTGATTTTAAAGCCGTTACTGATTATTTTCCACATATACAAACTGACGAAGCTATTGCTTATCGTGCTAATCCTAATAGTCCTCATGCTCGTGAGTTGAATACTATTTATGCTCGTGATCCTATGGAGGGTGGTAAGAACTTCAAGACTCGTACTATGCAAGAAGGAGACATGTGGTTTGGACACAAGTTAACTATTGAAGATATTAAGAGTACTGAACGTTTAAATGAACTTGCCAATGCTGGTGGGTTTACTGGGAACTTTTTTGAGACAGATATTTCTAAAGTTGCTACTCGCTATGTAGAAGAATATGCTAAGGAAGCTGGTGTTATTGCCAAGCATCAACATCTTGCGGATGCTGGTTTTTGGGATCGTGCACAGGCAGTTGAGATGGGTACATCTTTTGTCGATGGTGAACTTGTTAAGAATGTTAAAAAGAATGTTGCGTCTATTTCTTCTGATTTGCGAGATGCACATAATAATCTTGCTAAATCTTGGCTTGGTTTATCTAGTGCTGTTACGGAACATCAAGTTGCTTTGACTAAGCAACTTGCTGAATTAACGTCTCCTACTGGTGCTTTGGGTTCTAAGGAGTTGTTGCTTTCTACTGAGGCTGCCTTGAATGATATTCTTTCTAGTTCTATGAATATTGGTGCTGATCAACTTAGTTTAGTTGGTGCTGCTATTGGTACTTCTAAAAACAAAATGGCTGAATTATTTGGTTACACATACAAAGCTGGAAAACTTGTTGCTAAGGATACTGGTTTAGAGGTTATTGATTCTCCTCATGTTCTTGGTGGTTTAACTAATTATTTAGATAATCTTCAGCAAGAAGTTTTACAACTTGAACATTCTATGCGTCCTTTAGAGTCTGATCTTACTGGTCAAGCATTGCAGGATGTTTACAAAACTTCTGAAGTACAAATGAAGTTGTTACAGCAAAAACTTGAACAAACTAGTGCCAAGGTTGAGCAAATTGTTGCTTTTGGTAATCAACTTGAAGATTCGCTTCAAAAGGTTATTAATGGAGAAGTTGTTGGTAATGTCAGTACTGATGTTACCAATATTCTGGGTGTTATTGGCGCTGATGGTGTTCTTAGTAACTCTCATGCTCGTGAACTTATTGGTGGTCAGTTTGATATTGGTCAATCTTTACAACAGTATCTTACTGGGGTTGTAAATAAAGATGGTGGTTTGTTTCAGCAATTAACTAGTGTTACTCCTTTGGCTAAGGATACTGTTACTAAAATGCCAATTAGTTCTTATTATGATAATATTGCTAAAGTATTTACTGGTGAAATGGCATTTAATGATGTTCGTTCTATGGGTATTTTTGCTTTGCTTAATGATTCTCGTTTATATGGGCAAAATATTCCTGGATTTTTACAAAATGTTAGAGAGGAATTAATTACTCAACTTAGACAGGCTGATGAAGTTCAGTCTATTTTGAAAGATATTGCTTCTCAACAGCAAGCTGGTGGTCGTCTTACTGCACGTAAACTTTTTGAATCACAGATTACTCCAGCGTATGATAGAGCTTTGTTGTATACTGAACAATCTAAAGGCATGACTGATTGGCTTGGTAAATTTAAGTCTACTGAAATTGGATTGAAGAGTTTGGATTCACCTATTGATTGGTCTGTTGTTGATAAGTATGTTGAAGCTAATCCTTGGTTGGCTGATTTTACTCCTACTGCTTCGTATGGTTCATCTATTGAGGACTTAATGGGTTCAAATGTTCCTAACTCGCAGTATCTTGCAGATAGGTTAAGTAGTTCAGGCGCTCCTCAGTTTACTCCTCCTGCAACATATGGTGAATTAGTTTCTCAAGTTGAAGAAGCTCTTTACAAGAAAGAACTTCTTCTTAATGAAAAGTTCTTTGAGTTTGGTAGTGGTGTTGGTGCAAAATCTTATACAGGTAAGGAACTTGTTGATACGCATGCAAAGATTCAAAATATTAATGATGAGATTCAAAGACTGCGTTCAAAGAAGGCTAGTGGATTAAAATCACGACTAGAAAATCTTGGATATAACAAACAAGATATTGGAACTGTTGCTGGCCGTGAGCAGCGTGCTGCGATTGCAGAACAAGCTAAATTTACAGCTTTGTCTAAAGAAGATTCAGCTAAATATGCACAACTTGTACAAATGCGTAATGAGTTAACTGGTGGTGGAACTCGTATTAATCCTAACTGGTTTGTTGATGGAACAACATCACGCAAAGCTTTGGGTAATGCTTTAACTAATTATACTATGGTTTCTGAAGTAAACTCTCGTTGGGCTGCTGTGACAGCAATGCTCGGTGTTCATGGTGTTGCACCAACTGAAAGAATGTTTACGCAAATTACTGAGAATGTTGGTAATAAATTTATTCCTGTTATTGAACAAAGTTTGCATGATTCTCGAAATGCGATTGGAATATTAACACGTCTTGATGCTGAAATGGCTGCAAAACTTTCTGAAGGTGGTGCTGGAGTTTCTGCTGGTAAAATTTTTGCTGACCATATGAACTCTTTATCTGTTCAAGAATATGATACACTTGCTTCGGCTATTGGACATAAAAATATGGCTACTGGTGATGCTTATGCAATGCGTCGTGGACGTCTTGATGCTATGAAGCTTGGTACAACTCCACAAGAAAAAAGAGCTCTTGAGAACAAATATCTTGAAGAAACTGTTCGTCCTTGGTATGAATCTGCTTTCCCAGGAAAAAAGGTTTCTAAAGAAAATATGAAAACAGCTCTCAAGTCTGAATCTAAATCTTCTGCAAAATCTGCTCGTGCTACCATGATGACTGCATGGTCTGAAACTGCAGATGCTTCTATGGTTAAACGCTGGTTTGAAGATCAGATTGGTGTATCTGCTGTTCAGGCAAAAAGCAGCATGGTTAGTGGTCGTGTTGGCGAATCTGGTAGTGAATTTTCTACTCGTGTTGTCAGTGGACATAATGTTTTGGATGTTAAGATAAAGAATCTTCAAGAAGCTCGTATACGTTTTAAACGCATGCTTTCTCCAGATATGAATATTGCAGAATTTTTTAATGATCCTTCTGCTGTTCAACGTACACCAACCTTTTATGCGTATATGCTTCAAAAAGAAGCAGATACTCTAGCTGAACGTATTGCCGTTAAAGAATCCGCCACTGGTTCTGCTGGTGTTATTGTTGACAGATTAAAATCTGCAAAAGCTACTGCTGCTACTTATAAATCTGAAGCTGATTTACTTGCTGCTGGTGTTAAAGTTCCAGATAATTTTGTTGCTAAACTTGATGCTATTAAACCACGTATTTCTGCTATTGAATCTGCTGACAGTGCAGTTTCTGCTGCACAGTCTAAACTTGATGATGTTGTTGGAAAAAGTAAGGAACTTCAGGATTCTATTACAGCAAAGAATGAAGCATGGATTGCTTCTGGCAAATACAAGGGAAAGCGTCCTTTAACAGATGGTGAAACCGCTAGTATTGCTAAGTTAAAATCTGAACTTGCTTCTGCAAAAAAAGCCGTTGCTGATACAAGTAAAGCAAGAACTGCTATTCCTAATCTATCTAAGGGTGAATCTGATTTTTATGATATTGTAAAGACTGAAATGGCACGACCAGCTCCTGAACCAGTTGTTACACGCAAAGCTAATCCTTTAACTGGTCAAGGTCAACGCACAAAACCTGGTGTTGTTGATCGTCCTTATGCTGATCAAGCTAAGAAGAGTCTTGATGAATATAATGCCATGATTGAAAGTACTATGCATTCAAAAGCTAAAGCTGATCAGGAAATGGTTAATGCTATTGATGCTTTGGCTGGTCATCAACTTCCTGCTTATCGTCATGGTTTTATTGACCCTCAAGGACGTGTTGTAACTTTAAAAAATGGAGAAGTTCTTACTTTTTCTGAGGCTGAACACAGATCGTTGTATCATGGTCCTGGTGGTCGTGTTCGTAATCAGGTTTTACGTGAAAATGCTGATGCTGCTATTCGTGATACTAAGAGTCAAATTGAAAAGTTAAGTGTTCTTAAACAGCAGTATCAGGATACACTTGCTCGTACGTATACTTTAAAGTTATCTGCTACTGATGTATCTGCTTTACAACAGGAGATTGCTTCTATTGAAAGTAAACTTGTTGGTTTAAATAAAGACATTGTTGGGTTTACTATTGATAGAGAATCCGCTCTTGCTTCTACGCAAGCTATGGCTCTTGAGAAGATGCGTATTTTGGTTAATGGTTCTAAAACAAATGGTGCTGTTTTTGATCAGGCTGGTTTGTCACAATTTGCTAAGTTTGAACACCCAACTCAAGCTAATATTGTTAGTCGTGTTAGTCCAGGTAGAAACATTTTTGATTATTTTGATAAGAATCCACGGTATGGTGCTTCTGCTAAAGAAGCTACTCGTCGTCAAGCAGCAATTGCTAAAGCGTGGGCTGAAACTCCAGAGTTTAAGTATTTAGATAAACTTTCTGTTAAAGAAAAAGATGTCTTTGTTCGCATGTATCAAGATATGACTAGTAGAACTGACTCTATGCTTGCTCATCAACAAGAGTTGACTGCACAAGCTAATCGTGCTGTTGCTGATAGTGCTACTGCTGGTCATGCTGTTGTTGAAGCACAGAAATCTGTTCAAGAAGCTGCACAGCAAGCTTCTGATAGATTGGCTGTTACTACTGGATCCGCTCCTGTAGATGCTATGGGTAATCCACTTCCTCAACCTACCACTCCTTTTGAGGCTAAACAGTATTCTGATTCTATTGTTCAACAGGCTACTCCTAGTGGTCCTGTTATTGTTCCTGCTTCTGGTGCTGAAAATACTGTTTTGGCACAGGCTGCTGATGCTCGTGTTTCTGCTGAGGGTGCACGTAATCAAGCTTGGACGCAGACACAGCAGGCTAAAGCTAAGTTGGCTGAGTGGAACACTCCTCGTGTTGGTCCTCGTGGTGAGAAACTTCCTAGTCCTCGTGTTGAGGCAATGAAACAAGCGGAAGGTATTTATAAAGCAAAACTAAACAGAACACAAGCTGTTCAGGATGTTATTGATGCTGCAACTAATGCTCGTGAAGGCATTCGTACTAAGATTGAAATCACTTCTGGTGGTGCTGCAGAATTTATGACTGCTGTTAATAATGAACGTGAACTTGCTGCTGCTTTGAAATCACAACTTGATGAGATTGGTGTACTTGTTCGTACACTTCCACCTAAGGATGCTGTTGATGTTATGAAATCACTTTCCAAGACAAAGGGAGTTAAGTTAAGTCCTGAACGTATTGGTAATGTTTTACAAACATACCGTGATTGGTCTGTTGATAACTTCCATGTATTTGAAAAACTTGGCAATGATCCTCAAAACCCTGTATTTAAAGCTTGGGCTGCTGCAGGTATTGCTGATGCTCATCTTATTGATTTGGAACTTACACATTCACAAGAGTTACTTGCTTTGGCTGGTGCTTCTACGCCCGAATGGATTAATAGAGTTGTTACTCCAATGTCTGATGGTTATTTAAAAATTGCTAAAGAAAATGGTATGTTAACAGATAAGAAACTTGTTGATGCACGTCGTTTTCCAAGTTTGTATGGAAATAGTGAAGCTGTTGATTTGTTGAATGGCATTGCACGAATTAATAAGCCTGGTGTTGCTATGGATCTTGGTAAATTTATGAGTGGATATACTGGGTTCTTTAAAGCATATGCTACTCTTAGTCCTGGATTTCATATCCGTAACGAAATCAGCAATATCTTTTCAATGTTTGCTGCTGGTGCTGATATATCTAATATGCGTGAAGGTTTTAAACTGTGGCGTATAATGGATAATCATTTTTCACAAGGTGGAAACCTTGAATCTTTTGTTAAACTTTTAAGTGATGCAGATAAAGAACTTGGTCATAATAGTGGTTCTATTATGTTAGGAATGGCTGGAGGCAAAACACAAGACGCACTTCAGGGTTTTATGCATGAAGGAAATAAACTTACAAGCAATAGGGCTTTGAATGCTTCACAAAAAGTTGGTGGCAAACTTGAAAGTTCTGCCCATTTTATGTTGGCTTATGATTCACTTAAAAAAGGTTTTAATGTTGACCATGCATTTAACAGAACTAAGCGTTACTTGATTGATTATTCTCAGAAATCATTATTGGATGAAGCAATGAAAGATATAGTTCCATTTTGGATGTGGATGAGCCACAACCTGCCTTTGCAGGTTGTTAATCGTTGGGCAAACCCTAAACCATATTTAATGTATCAGCGTGTTGTTAATAACATTAATGCTGGACAGGATAGTTCTCAAACACCAGATTATTTAAAGAATGCTATTAATCTTGGCAATAACAAATACATAAATCCTGATTTACCTTTTAGTAAAGTGAATGATCAAATTGATCAAATTACTGATCCTCGTAAGCTGTTGGGTTATTTAAACCCTGGTATTCGTGTTCCTATTGAAATGATGACAAACGCAAATACATACACGGGCAGGCCTTATGATAAGACGTTTGTTAAACTTGATGGTGCTAGAGCTTTGTTGTTACCTTTGTTGCAGGCTGCTGGTCAAGTTAAGTATGATTCTGCTGGTAATGCTGTTGCTACTTCTAAGTCTATTGCAGCAGTTGAGGGTATGGTTCCATTCCTTGGGCAAGCAGAACGTATTAATTCTAAGGGATTTAATTCGTATATTGGTTTACCAGTTGCTACTGCTACTCCAGCACAAATTAGTGGCATGAACTTTGGTAAAATGCAACAACTACAGGCACTTGCTGCACAGCAGGCAAACATTCAGAAAGCGAAATAATATGAAGTACTACAATTGGCAGAAACCATCGAAACTTGACTATGTGAAGTTTCGTGTTGCATCACCAAACCTTGAGGTGTTGAATCGCTATCTGGCGAAGCGTTGGGGTGGTACTAACCTGGGGATTTTTGTGAAGCGCCCAGTTCGTGGTGGCACCGTTCCTTCTACTCATTCGTTTGGAGCGGCTCTTGATTGGCGCTACGACACCCGTGAGGAGGGTAAAGAAGTTATGGATTGGCTAGTACTGAATCATGAAGTACTGGGCGTCCAAGTTGTACAAGACTACGTTGGTTGTTGTCTGTGGATTGTTGGTATTGGCTGGAAGCATGCCCAACCAGATCCTACAGGATTTGGTCAGCCGTGGGCTAAGTGGATACATATTGAAACCTCACGTGAATCTTGGGGAGACTCACGCAAGATTTCAGAACGTATTAAGTAATTACTCTTCCCAAATATCTATATTGTCACGCTTCAGTGCGTACTCCATAGTTCCTAGCAAGGACATCAGAACGCTTGTTCCTATCATCCATGATGTGGGGTCTCCCATGCGCATTCCGTAGCCTGCACGTACAGCATCTAGCATATCTGCTTGTGTCATCATAACACTCATCTCGTAATACTCTGAGTCTTGGTTTATGATGCGTTCAGCTTTTGCTTCTATTTGATTAATATCTTCTTCTGGTAAGAAGTTTTTAATCCAGTCATTTTGATCTGTCATTTTTAATCACTATCCAATCGTGAGGCAATCCATTTACAAACACTCCTAAACCAAGTTCGGTATTTTGAACACCGTAATGCTTGGCTAGAATGGTTTGCAGTTCTTGGACGCTCACCGCAATATGGAATGCGACCGTGAACTGCGTTGCTTTCATTCTGGTTCTTGCTGCTCCATACGCATTGAATCTTCAATCTTGGTTGCTATTTCTACGATTGACTCTACTGCTGGAACTCCAAACCTATCTTCAAGGTAATGAATGATTGCAAAGATATTTGCAACAATCCAGTACACATCTACTGGGTCTTTCTGTTCTGTATTAGCTATGTCCTGGTGTTCTGTCATAATCTTCTCCTAACTGAAGGTTGAATGTTTGGTCAATCAACATTAGGGCTACTACACAATATCCTACGATATCGAGAAGCGTGTCAAATACTGATTCGTTTTTTGCATATTTGTTTTTGAGGTTTGCATACCGTTCTACTTTGTCTGACAGGCGTACGATGATACCGTACAGCCCGAACTTGTTTATATTTTCGTGACCGTAATCATATTGTTTACTGCATAGTGTTTGAAACACTGTTTCTAAGTCCCATGATTCAATTGTTTTGAGTTCGTTAATAGCAGATACAGCCATGGTCTCAAATATCTTTTCTGTGTTCTTTCCTGGGAACACAGTTTTTTCTCCTACTATTAATGCTACAATCCACGTACGTAGTGATGGTATGTCTGCCCCTGCTAGGACGTACATGTCTGGCTCAATGTGTGATAGATATGACAGCCACTGCATGGCTGACTGATCCCATGTCGTTGCTACTCGTACTGATTTTCTGATTGTTGTGTCGTTGCTCATTGTTTCCTTGAGTTTCTTGAATGCTTGGTTTCGTAAACGCCAAACATGTGTTTTAGTTATTGATAGTTCGTCCGCTATAGACTGGAGTGAACGTCCCTCGTTCATGAGGGCGTTCACAATCCATTGTTCACGTGGCAGAAGTTGCTCTACATGCATCATTACTGCGTCACGTAGTTCCATGAGTCCCTCTTGAGGTTCGTAGGGTTCTTCGTATGGCATGGTTTCCATTAACGCTTGGTATTCGTTTTCGGGAACCCTGTAACTAGTAGACATAATTTGACTACGGTAGTTTTCAGTGTCGTGATTATTAGGGCTGTCTGTGTACTGCATAAGCGTTGGCATCGTATTTCGTTGGTTCAGATGGGAAGTCATCTACTAACAGTTTAACATATGCTTTCTTGTTGTCATCAAAATGATCGATTGTGCCCTTGGAGATGCAGGCTTCTTGCCATGCTTCTAGAGGTGATATCCACCATCGTTTTTTTGAGGAGTCGTAAACAAACAAATGTACGGGAGCCATTTGTTGCCAACGGGCAAGTGCGTTCATTTTTTCTATCTTGAACTTTAATGTTTTGTCACGACCTACGCCCATGACTTCAATCATGCCGTCAACCGTGAGGAAATCTGGCAGGAACCGCATGATGTACGGCAGTGATTGTGTGTGCAGGTTGGGTCGGTTCAGTCCTAGTCGGTGGTGTGCGGGAAATATATCTTCAAATACTTTCTCTGCGACGTCTCCCATTGCGCCGAAGCGTACGTGGAATGGTGATTGGTGGAATGCGTTACTCATGTTTTGTTACCAGTAGTCGTTGGACGAGTTTATCGTCAGTGTATGCAATGCCGTTCAATCCGTCCAGGATTGATTTGGCATAGTTGTCGATATCTCCTCGCAGTTTACTCGCTGGTCCATCTAGCGTTTTAACTGTAATAGTTACCTTGTCTTTGTATAAGCCTATCACCATGCTGACTGGTGTGTCAGCACATGGTCCATGCCATGATGAACCAATGTATCTTTCAAATACAAGGGTCTGTTCTGGGGTGAATACTCTGCCTCGCCTGCCAAGCCGTGGGCGTTGTTTAACTTTTGGCTTGACGGGGATGGTTTGTTTGTGGTTGATTGGTTCTGTCATGGTGTTCCCATTGTAATTACGTATGATCTTTCTATTAGTTTGATTAGTTCTGATTCACCATCTGCTCGGTCTTGGAACTTACCCCATCGTGCATCTGCTGAACGCACAACCACCAACGCTTCGTTGGGTGGTATGTTTGCGTCACGCATTTTACAAGCAAGTCGGAACAAGGTGGAGGAACGGTCGTTTCCTTCTATTGGTCCGTCTCTCCACATGATGTATGGTATAGCTCCGACTTTGCGCAGGATTTGTTTAATGTCTGCATTGTCGTCCGTGTTTGTTATGTGTACTCGCTGTGGTGGTCTCCACAGGCTTGCTAGAGTGTTTAGCTGTTGTTCGGTGGCTAGGTTGGCGTTGGCTTCTTCTAGGAACTGTGTTAGTGACATAATGTTTTCATCGTTGTCTAGAATGTAGCGTTCGGCTGGTGTTTCCTTGCGGGCATTAGGGTAAGGTAGGCGTACATAGTTGCCGTATCCTGTTCCTGCTGTTTCCTGCTTGGGGTTTACTTCCTTGGCTGGGTAGTTGATTGCTTGGTGGGCTGCCAGGAATGCTCGCCGCATTGTTGCGGCTGGCACTAGTGAGTCTGCGAACACCCAGATGTGATATCCTTTGCGTGTTCGTTCAACCCATGATGTTATTCCTTTAACGGCGAAAGACATCTGCAAGTTACGTGCTGCATCTAGGTCGTCTACGTCAATGTCTGAACATCCCCACACACAATACCAGCTGGCTTTGAATGGCAGCAGTGGGTACACACCGATGAGTTCGTCACCTTGTAGGTGTTCTAGGAACTTGTCTTGTGTTAGTGGCTGCTTGACGCATCCACCACCCCATGAACCGTATACATCGCCTCTGCCTCTGAATAGTTTTGTAAACGATTCTAGAATGGCTGGGCTGATGGTAGTTCCGCTTGACTCCATTGTGCGCTCCTTAAATACTGGTCGGGTAGTTCTCCGTTCTTGAGTTCCCATAGTCGTCCTGTTTTAACATCTATCTCAAAGTCCACATCGTCAACTAGCATTCCTGCTGGTCGTTTGTTTTTTAGCAGAGACAGAGTGATTGTGTACTCGTGTACTTTCTGGTCATACATGAGCATCTCTAAACGCTCTTGTGCTTTCTCTGTGTGGTTTCTATCTAGGCGTTCTCTTAGGTCGTTTATTTCTGCTCCGATTTCCATCTTCTTTCGGCGTACACCAATGATCGATGTTGCTTGTTGTTCTCCACCGTAGGCACCTGAGGAGATGGTTAGTTTGCGTCCATCTGCTCCTGAGGTTCGTGAAGTTTGGTGTAGCACTAACATTGGGATGTCGTGTCGTCTACCGAATCCTTTTAAGAATCCTGCTTTCTCGGGTACTTGTTCTCCTGCTTCTACAAGTTCAAGGTAGTCAACTACTGCGAGGTCGGGCTTGTCGCCCCACACATCACACACTTCGTTGTATGCTCGTTCCATGTCTGCTGGTATTAGTGGTTGGTCAAAGACTGCAAGATTGGGGAAGTCCTCCTCTGCTGTTTGGCGCAGTAGGTCAATGGCTTCTTTGTCGTCGTTAGCGACACGCATCTCTAGTTGACGTGCATCAATGTTGTGATGCATGCATGTCAGTTTAGTTAACACTAGTGTCTTGGGTTCATCGGGGATAAACAACGCTATCTTCTTGTCTCTGTTGTTGCGTAATGCATGTAACAGAACCAGAGTTTTACCACCGTGGCTGTATCCGAGCATCATTGCTAGTTCTCCTGGGGCTATGCCACGCATCTCAGCATCTAGTGGCTCTATGCCTAAATAAACTCTGTCTTGTGGTGATTGTGCCCAGCGCACATACGAGTGTGCTGCTTCTGTGAGTGGTACGTAATGGCGGTACTCTTTAGGAATAGAAGAAGCAGGGGGCGTAGTTCCCCCTGCCTCAACTTCATTCCACCCCGCCTGTATTTGATCAAGCGAGAGTCTCAATTACGCTCCCTTTGGTGGCCAGTAAGCTTTTTCCTTGTCGTTCACTGCTTTGAACCAAGGACGCTTTGGGTTGGCTGCAAGGTCTGCACGATTGTCGTACACTTCTGTAACACCGTCACGCTGACATGAAGATACAAGCCACTCTGGGATTGGACCCTGCTGGTCGTTCTTGATGCTGACTGTAAAGCCTGTGGTTGTTGCTTGTGGGAATGCCTTGGCTACCATTGCTTCTGGTGTTGCTTGTGCACCACCATAGATTGCTTCCATAAGCAGTTCTGTTACTGCATCAAATGCATCAGCAAACTGTGCAATTGCTGAGTTTACGTCTTTGTCGCTTGTGGCAAGTTCGCTAGCAATTTTTGCTGCTACTTGTGTGATGATTGCTTTTGAGTTGTCCATTATTGGGCTATCTCCTGTGTGTTGTTGTTTGTGAAGTCACTGATGCGGGCTCCTTTGCATATCGACCAGTATGTGCACCACTTCTCAGAACAGAGTCCATGTTGGTCGTTTGTCATCCACGGAGTATCAAGTCCGAGTTTAACAAATGGTTGTACTATAGAGTCTACCTGATGTTTAAACCAGTCAACGTGGCTAGCTGTTCTAATAATTGGAACAACCTGTCCTACGCTGTTGTTGGTTCGTGTCATGACGCCATAGTTAAATCTTACTGGGTACCCTGGTGCCCATCCCATCTCCACGCTGGCATACGAATATGCTGACGCCTGAATGGACTGTCTTTGTTTCTCGCCTTGAGAATATTTACGTCCTGCTGTTTTCCAGTCCCACACCAACCCGTTCGGGTCTACGTAGTCCATGGTGCCACCAAGCCAGACTTCTGTTTTCTTTTGTGCATCAAAAGGTAACGAAGTGTCGTCTGGGAAGTCAAACAGTTTAACACCAAACTTGGCTTCAACCTGTCCACCTTCTACAACTTGAGGCATTATGTCACGCTCAAATGTTGCCATTAGTTTTTGAACATACTCACGCATGTGTGCAGGACCATTGGTTGAGTTAATCTTGTAAGGTTCCTCATCCATAAGTCGGGTTAGTTCTGTGTCTGCTACTGTGTAACCTTCCGTGACTGTACCTCCCGTCAGGTAGTATTCAATGCCTCTGTGAACGGCGGTTCCGATGTGTGTAGCGTCTGAACCTTGTCGCCATTCTGGTAGCGTCACAGCAAGCCGTGAACGCTCGGGGCATATCATAACATCGTTAAGCCATGATTGTCGTACCCATATTTTTCTGTGGGTTTCTAGTTCTTCAATTCTCATTAAAGTTCTCCTTTTTGTTGTAGTCGTTTTCTTAGATGGGTTACATACGATTTGTTTATCGTATAGCCAAACTCGTCAATAATTTCTTGACGCAGTGGTGTTGGCTGTATGCCTCTCCTGATTCCTCTGACTAGATAAGCATACACATCCGTTGGTAGGAAGCGTGATGGTGTTATGGTATGTTCGATCATTGGCGCAATGTCCATCTTGCCTCGCAGGTTCTCTGCTTCTTGATGTTTCCTAAACAATCTAATTGGTGGTGTCGCTTTGTTTACCAGTTCACACCAGTGTGGTATTGTGCCATCCCATTTGCCAAAGTAAGAGAGTGCTTCACCGTTCAACATTTCGTGTGGTATCGCTAGATACTTTGGGGATACTGGGGCTGTGATGTTTACGTCACATAAGCATAAAGGGTCGTGCGATATGACATCGCAACCCTCGGGTGATAAGGTCATGTTCTCCTGTCATGTATTTGTTATTCATGTCTCGTGGTGCGCCACCCCTAAGGTGGCTCACCTGCGTGGTCGGGTACTTCCCCCCTCCGTTGGTTCCCCCCAGGCTCACAGCCTAGCATTAGGCTTGGGCTTCTTGTCAACGGGCTCCATCTCAACGGCTTTCTTTCCTCGCTCATGCCAGTGAGTTGGTGGCTTGAATAAGGCTAGGTCTGTACCTATCCAGTGGGTGCATTTAGGGCACTGCCAGTAGTTCATGGCTGATTACCACCTTTCGTGGCTTAGAACGCTTCTCAGCGTCTCTGATGGGACTTGGCGACCACCTTGTCCCACGCCGTCCAAGGCGCTGGGACGGGTGGTTTGAGATAGTCGTTGTTTTTGATGCAGCCCCAGCCGTTAAATCCAACTGGCTGTTGAAAGTAGCCATTAGGAGCCAACCATCCATGCAACGCAATCCTGTTCGCAACAGTGATTTGTTCTAGTCGTGTTGCGAGCCATTGCTTGGGTGCAAACTCTTGTCCACCGAACCCCCGCCATGTCTGAAGAAAAATACCGAGACCACCAGCGAATTTGCCACGGTCTTTCCAATTGCTCTTAGTTTCGCATTGAGCGACCTTGTCCCAGTATTTGTTGTGGGGTCGTTTGAGTGTAGCCAGCCACGATATATCCCACTTACTACTGTTTCGTGTTTGTACTGCTTGGGTGTGGACTTGTGGTGCTTGTGTGGTAGATGTGATAAAAACATATACAAATTCTTTCTTTACTGTTGTTATGGGTGAAGCCGATGCTGGCTTGTTGTCCGATAGCCAGAAGGCTAGCATGAGGGTTAATACTAAAATGATTTTAAGTATAGTAGATTTGTTCATGATTGGTCTCCTTCATAAACTGAATTAAGGCAAGTTCCAGTTTATGCTTTGATGTCATTAGTAGAGCGTACTCCTCTGATACGCCGTCTTGCCATTTGGTGGATGATACTCTGCCAACTTTCTTGGCTACTTGGTCACAGCCGATACTGAGAGATTTAATGGTTGCTCGTAGTTCGTCAATGGTGAGTTGTGTGTTTATGGTTAGTTCCATGTCGTTACCTATTTTGTTGCATTGTGGATATCTTTACAGGTGTAAAGTTTCTAAAAGGGTTCAGGCGCAACGGATTCAGGTAGCGTATACAGGTTGTCCTCCACACGACCAGACAAGTAAGTACACACACTAGACCTAAGGCTTGACCAAAGCAGTTTGGTTGAGCGTTCTCTGTACTCGTCAGCAAGTTCACGCCACATCATTTTAAATGTTTCACGGTCTAGTTCTGGCAAAGACCACACAGAGTCGTTATATTCTGATTTGTGCATTAACTCTTTGTGTGTTTTAACAATTTCCCAGTCTGCGTCAAACACATTAACATCTCTAGCCATGTTGTTCCACATAGACATTGCGTTGTGCATTGTTAATGGATCTGTATTCACATAATTAATGTTACCCAAACCTTCCGATACTGTTGTTTGTATCGTGCGTACACGACCACTACAGAATAAGTCCTCGTTTTCTGTGCTGAACTTGTCTGCTTGTGTTCGTACACCGTCACGAATAAGGGCTAGTGCGTGCCGTTCTATTTCCCATTCTGTAATGTCGGTGTCTGACGAGTCAATAGTTAATTCTATTGTCATGCTGATTTGATATGATTTCATTTGTTTCTCCTAAGTAGGTTTCTTTTTTGTTTTGGATACCACGAGCAGTAATACACGCAGTACATTTTGTCTGTGTCAATGACTAGGTTGTTGCCGTCGTCATAGACAAGTGGATATGCCGTAACGCTGATACGATTGTCGTCTACCCAAAGATTAACATCTTCCCTGTTCATAGGGTTGATATCTTTCATGTTGTATGTATCCCACACATCATCGTATTCGCTGTACTTGTTTTTTGATTTCCATTGCTCAGCCATTTGTTCAGCGTAAGCATAGATGTCTTTATGTTTATTTCTCATTGTTCCCTCCTAGAAGAACCAATCGTTAGTAGAGTCGTAGTTGCCTTTAGTGTGTGACGGCACATACAGTTGGGACTCACGATAGTCGTCAACAATGTCAGACTGCGCACCCATGCATCTACACAACATGCGTGGCTCTGAACAGAACCAACAGCAGTCGCATTGTGAACACAGGTCAGCATAGTTTACATTCTGCTCGTTGATGTACTCAATGTGGTCACAATTGGCACAACGCCATAGTTCACCCCACACCTCATTACCGTCATTGTCAATGTATGTACAATCCTCAACAAGTAAAGACTGGTTGTCCCACATGTCGTTGTCGTATGTTGTCGGAGTGTAATCTTTTGGTGTTTTACTAGTAGATGACCAGCCAGTAGTGTACATGCCAGACCCTGAGTAACTGTAACGGTCGTACTTGTAACTATTGTTTGACCACCACACACCATCAACCCAATGCCCATCGTTCTCGTTGATGATGTAATAGTCATCTTGAACATCAGGATTAGCAGATAGGAAAACAAGTTTAGAACCGTCAGCGAACTTAGATAATTTCTTGCGTGTTTTCTTACTGTTAAGTGTTGATGCACCACCCCAACTAGGGAATAGTTCCTTAGCAAAGATGTGCGTGTCACTCATACCGTTGCGAGCCGCAATCGGCAACATGCCGTTGTGTGCTACAACCGTGTTAATGTCCTTGCCAATCTGAAACGGGTGACAGTTGTTAATGTTAGTACCACCGTGTGTGGTAATTCTGGAGTGAAACAAAGCAGGACCAGAATGAATTGCTCGTGTCTTGAGGAAGTTATCCAACACGGCATCAAAGTTGAGCCCACTACCTTTCACAATATGTGTACCAGCATGAACAGCGTAACCAAACCCGTCAGGATTGTTTACAGCACCAATAGCCAACTCATCCGTGTCCGCTGTTGTGTACTCCTGCATGAATGTCAATAGACACATTCTTATATTCCTTTCGCTGTGGCGTAAGCGTCAAATGCTTCGTAGCCGTTTTGTTTTGTCCATTGACGGAAACGATCCCAGTCATGACTCTCTTTAATTTTGATGTTGTACATTTGACTGATGCTGTACTCCGCTACTGCGTGTACTGCTTCCAGTCGTGCTTGAATAGTTTTGGGGTTGAGCGTACCCTTAAAGAAACGCAACTCTAATGTGTGGCGTGGCTGTAAGTTAAGCGCAACATATCTGTCGTTGTTGCATTGTCTTGGTGAGCCAGGGCGCAAGCCCTTGGCGTAACGCAACATTTGCGTAGCCTCAAAGTCATCCCATTGTGCGTATGTTGAACGGCTACGACCAGCAAGTGTTTTCCATTCCTCGGTGTTGCGATAAAACATAGACATGAAACGATACAAAGATGATGACCTCTCCTCAAAGAATCCCTTGTTGATGTGAACATGAAGCCCACAGGTTCTTGTAGTAGCAGAACGCATACCAATGTCAGACAACTCACGCAATCGTGCGAGTGGTAATACATTTTGTATGTACTCCTTAGTCATGGGGTGAGATACAACCTCAAACCCATTGCTAAGAGAACCGTCATGCTTGAGATAACAAGAGTCACCAAAGATTTCTGTAGCAAGTTCAGCACCCTCGTTGATGTCGCAACCGTCTGCTTCCATTTCCAACTCAAAACCAGTAACGCTGATGCGTCGTGGCTCTCGCATGGTGACAAACATCTTGCTGTCCTTGGTTAGAACATCAGTACGCATACCATGAAAGATAGGGTCAGGACGGAAACTGTAGTCATGAATGAGTCGTGAACCTTCTTGTTGTTCATCTTCACATGAACATTCAGGTCCGTTGTCAATATGATAAACACCGTCACAGTATTCACAAGCACCGTACTGGTCGTAACACGATTCGCATCGCATCTCGTCCCAACCAATGTCCATCATGGTGTCACGCTCTACATACGATTGGCAGTCGCTACAGTATGTGTATTCGTCGTCGCAATCTGAACAAAAGTATTTAGCGTTACCTGTTGCTAATGCTTCATAGATGTCTTGGCGTCGCCAGTATGATGTGTTCTCGTCAAGACGAATAACTAATGCTGATATTAGATGGTCGTCCTCGCAGATACAGCACTGGGCTAAGTTGCTTGGTGGCTCTGTTGTTGTTTCTTGTGTTGTCATTGTACCCTCCTAGGGTGTTGTATTTTTACTTGTAAATCTTTACAGGTGTAAAGATTGTTGGTGGATAGAATATTTACAGTAGTCAAATCGTCAATGATTACTGGGGTTTGTGGTAGACATTTCCATTGATGTCGCACAGCGTGCGGTCAAAGATAGGAGAGATACGCCACATCAAACCTACATTGTTCTCACGCTCAAACTCAAGCAAGTCATCTTCATCAACATAAGTCAAACGCTCAGTAACAGTATTCACTGCTTGCCAATACTTAGGCTTGACACCTCCCTTGCGTGCTCGTTCTACGCAACGAGCGAGGTCGTTGTCGTACTGTTTGCGTGATGATGTGTTCTGTGATTTCATTATTTATCTCCTAATTGTATTGTAAGCCAGTCGTCTCCAACTGTTTGTTGTAGCATCTCGTCATCTTCAAGTGACCAGAATTCGTTTGTTGACAAATCAACACCCAAGCCATGTAGAACAGCATCATACATCATGACAACACTCTGCATGGTTTCCTGAAGTGTATCTTTGCGTGACACATTGTAAACAACTGCTTGATTAGTTGCCTCCTCAATGTTAGCAAAGAAATCAGTCCTACCATCGTAATAGTAAATACTGTTTTGCATTTCTTTCAAGTCAGCCAACGCCTTGTACGCCAAACTTTCCTGATGTCTAGTGTTGTTCCACCTATCCCTAAGTGTGCAATACAAAGTAACCAACCTAGTTAGTTCCTCTGATATTTGTTGTGTTAGTGCGCCGTTATCCATTTTATTTATCTCCTAGATATGTAGGTAGGTTGCTTATGCCGTCAGGCTTGTATTTGCTAAGTAAGCGGTCAAACAATAAAGCATAAGCCATCTCGTCATCTTGCTGTACATCTAATGGGGTGTCAATAATTTTATGCCATGAACCCATGTCATCATTCCATATTGGTTTGTTGTACGGAACATTCACAGAACTATCTAGTGCGAAAGACACAACACCATCAGTGATTGTGGCTCGCACCATAAAGTAATGCTCGTAATTATCAGTAGTCATAGTCATCCTCCTCAAAAGAAAACAGTTCATAGTCTGAAAGGAAATCTCTCAAACGAATAGGTTGCTCATCTGAATAACGATCAATGTCTAACTTGTGTAAACATTGTTCAAGGAACCACATAGTGTGATTTCGTAGTCGCATCTTTACAGGTGTAAAGAATAGGGTGAAGCGTAAACGCTTGTTCATCGTAGTATGATACTTTCTGTTAGGTGGAATATGATATGTACTGCTACGCAGAACATGAAGTGTTGGATAAAGTGTTTCATGATTAGAGACTACTGTGCGTAGTCAGCCTCATCATCAAACGATTCTGTGTTTTCTTCTGGTGAGTCAATCACGGGAATGAGCAAGTCAATAAATGACTCCCACTCAGCAATGATGTTCTCTTGTGTTTCTACTGGCAACATGATGTTACCCTTTCTGTTTTGTCCCCATTAGTGGAGAGTCATGCCCACGAGCCGAAACCCGTGGACACTCACTCAACTATCAAGCATTATGTTTTCCAGCATAAGAATGTAATGAGCCTTGGCATCAGTAAGTTTCATGTGTAACCAAGAACCAAACTCAACATCAAGCAAACGCTCACAAGTGATTGCAAGCATTTTTTCCGCATACAACTGCGGGCTTTCTTCATTAGACATCACTGTCTCCTTTGTTTATCTAACTAATCGTCAGCAACACTCACAGGTGCTGTACGCCTCACGGCGTTTCATAGGGTAGATACTTTACAGGTGTAAAGAATTATGCGAACCGCATGTTCTTTGCAATGATGAGCGCAGTCTTACGCTCAACACCGTTAGCAACCAACTCTTTCACAAGGTCAGCACCTGAAATAGTGCGAACCTTGTAGTTCGTAGTGTCCTTCACAGTCATCTTCGGCTTAGCCTTAGACGCTTTGATATGACCCATTGACTTCCACTCTTTCGGACCGCCGAGAAGATTCTCAACCGCCCAAGCAATCGTAGAGATTTGCTGAGCAATCGTGGACTCTTTCCAGATGTCAATATTCTTGCCTCGTGACTCACGCACAGCGAGCCTTGCGTACTCAGCAATATTCTTGAAGTCTTTACTATCAAGATAGATAGCGTGCCACGCCGTTACTCGTGACAACTCCGCTACATTCACCCCCTTCACAAGTGAAACAAAGTTGGTGGTCTTGCGTGTAGAACGCTTGTCTGTTGTAGTAGTAATTGGATTCTCCTTTGAGAGTTCTTTACAGGTGTAAAGATTTTGTATGTATGTATCTGATAGCCCCACCCAGTTCCTAGACTGGATAGGTGTCAGGCATTGTGCCCTACATAGTATGTTTCTGCGCCCATTATCCGCATTGTTATGTATGTGCTAGAAGGCTCACGGATACAGACGAACAGACCCCCAGGGTACGGGCCCCCTGCCGCCATCGGTTAAAAGGGACTCCTCTTACGCAGGGCGAGAGCTACAGTTTTTTATAGATTGGGGTTTTGGGGGATGCAAAATAGGGGCCCCCTTTGTTTTCATAGGGACTCTGGTTGTGTTTGCTATATGTGATATGGTTTTTGTGGGGTTTGGATAGGGCTAACTGTGCAGAAGCGTGACTGTGGGGGACGGTTTAGTTGCTATGTTGTTGTCCTAGTATTTCTATGGATGTGATCCATCCAAGAGGAACGTGGTTAATGTCTCCTACGCATTCTGGGTTTGGTAGTTCTGATTCAAAGATTGTGCCTACTAAAGTTAGGTATCCTTCTTGGCAGTCTTTCCAGTATCGTCCAAGTGTGGTGGCTGTGGACTCTTTAGGTTCATAGTCGTTTGTGTCGTGCCAACCTGATGATGGGCTGTATGCGTCTTTCCATTTGATTCGCAGTTCGGTCCACTCTGGGATGTTGTCTAGCATCATGATGGTTTGGTGATTGGTCCATTCGTTACCCAAGCATCACAGGTTCGTTCTCCTGCGCATTTAAAGTCAAAGATATTGCAGAATCCTAGTTTGGCTTGATGGATGGTTCCCCATCCTTCTTCAAATCCTTCTGTGCCTAATGCTGTTGCTATGCAATCAAGCATTTCTGGTGTGCGTACAAATGCTGCACAGTTTTTGCAGCGTGCCTTTTTTGCTTCTGCTGGTGTAACATGAAATATTTCAGATTTCTTTTTCCAGAATCCATTGTTTGGTTCTGCTGGTATCATTGGACCATAGTTAGCATTGTCAATAGCTGTTTGACGGTTTTTAATGTTGACGGTTATGTCTTGTGTTGCTATTGGACAGCCGTTGGCTGCCATATCTTTTGTGTCAGCCATTATTTCTTTTTCTTACGCTTGTTCGCTTGTGATTGTTCGGACAATGCAATAGCGATGGCTTGCTTACGGCTGGTCACTACGGGACCACCCTTTCCAGAATGAAGAGTGTGGGTTTTAAACTCATGCATAACCTTATTGATTTTTGTATTTGCTTTTTTAACTGGCTTCTTCATGGTTCCTTTTCTGGTACGGGGCTACGCTTATGCTCGCCCCGATGTATATGCTAACGGGTTACAACCACCCTTAGGTGGTTTTCTTGTTTCCCCCCCTATAGTCCCCCCCATCGTAACCTGAGAACCATTCTCACTTTTAGGTTACGATTATGACGTATAAAGTATGAGAGAAGAACTTATTCTTACGCCTACGCAGCAGCGTTATTTAGATTGGCTGTGCACGCCCCCAATGGAACGTATACCTAATTCTAAGATGCGTATGGCTGTTGAATTGGATGTTGATGTTAAGACGTTGCGACGTTGGGAGAAAAAACCTGCGTTTCGTGAACAGTGGCAAACACGTGTAGATGATATCCAGGGCTCTCCTGAGCGCACACAGGGTGTTCTGGACGTATTGTATGCTAAAGCTATTGAAGGCGATACAAAGTCCGCTCAGCTCTATCTGCAGGCTACTAATCGTATGGCTCCGCCTACGATTGAGATGCGTACTGATCGTAAGACTTCTGAGTTGTCTGATGCTGAGTTAGATGAGTTGATTGCTGCTATGGCATCTAGGGAGAAGGAGTCTCGTACTCTTCGTGTAGTGTAATGGATTTGGAGGAGTGCGACCGCTGTGGCGAGGAGTACCCTATGAGTTGGGTTGGTTGCCCATATTGTGATAGTGGTGAGAAACCACATTTTCGTCTTGATGAGGATGACTTTTGGAATTAAATGAATTACTGCAGGAACGTGAGTGGCGTTTATGCAAAGGACCTGATGATGCGTCCCCTTCTGATTTGGCTGATGCTTTTGAGCATTTCTGTTCTACGTATTGGTTTATTAGACATCCTGAGCGTGGGCGTATTTTATTTGAGATGCGTGAGGCACAGACAGAGACTGTTTATGCTTGGATAGCTAATCGTAATAGTATCGTATTGAAGGCTCGTCAGATTGGCTTTTCTACTTTGGCTGCGGCTTTTGCTTTTTGGGAGGTGTTCTTTTGGCCTGACCGTTTTGAGGTTATGCTTAGCCGTACTGAACGTGAGGCTGCTAAGTTGCTTCAAAAATCTAAGTATGGTTATAAGATGCTTCCTGATTGGATTAAACAACGGGGGCCTGGTTTGGCTTCCGAGAATCAACTGAAAATGGTGTTTGCTAATGAATCTGCTCTTGAGTCTCTTCCTAGTGGTAATGACCCTGCTCGTGGTGAATCCGTGTATCGTGTCTTTATTGATGAGATGGCGTTTCTTCCGAACTCTGAGGAAGCCTGGGCGTCTATTGAACCTATTGCCGATGTGGGTGGTCGTATCGTATGTCTATCCACCGCTAAAGGTGAGGGGAATATATTTCATCGCCTTTGGGTTGGGTCCCAGAATGGAACGAATGATTTTAAGGGTATTTTTTTTCCGTGGTCGGCGGGCGATCGTGATGAGGCATGGTACGAGGTAAAGAAGGCACAACTGCCTGATTGGCAGCTTGCACAGGAATACCCTAGCGATTCTGATGAGGCTTTTGTTCGTTCTGGTCGTCCTGTATTTGACCTTGATGTTCTTAGAGCTTTGGAACTTGTTGAACCCGACCGTGGGCATTTGTATTTAGATAAACACCTTGAGTTTAGGCGTGATGGTGGTCCATTGTCTGTATGGGTACCCCCAGAAGCTGAAGGTGTGTACTGTATAGGTGCTGACGTCGCTGAAGGTTTATCTTATGGTGACTATAGTGTTGCTCATGTTATTGATGCCACCAACGGTAACGTTGTGGCGATGTGGCATGGACATGTGGATCCTGACTTGTTTGGTTCTGATGTTCTCATGGATTTGGGTGACTGGTATAATGGTGCTTTAATTGGTGTTGAGAACAACAACCACGGCTTAACAACATTAAAAGCTTTACAACGTACTGGGTATAGAAACATATACAGGCAGCGTAGGCTTGCTAGTCGTAATCCTCAGGTTACTGAGATTCTTGGTTGGCGCACTACATCTGCTTCTAAGCCTCTTGCTATTGATGAACTAGCTAAGGCGTTGCGTGATGGTGAACTTGGTTTGACGTGTTCTAAAACTGTGGCTGAGTTGCGTACTTTTATTCGTGAGGATAATGGCAAGATGCATGGTTCTCCTCATGACGACCGTGTTATGTCTTTGGCTATCACTAATCAAATGTTGAAGCATGTGTGGCTTCCTGAGTATGCGCCTAGTTATTCTCCCGCTCCTTATACTATGGACTGGTTTGCGGAGCGTATCCCTAAAGAAAAGAAAGAAAAACTTGTTATTGGTTCTTTCAATACAAGAAAGTAACGACTATCATCTATAGTATGGCTTCTTTTCTGTGTGATCAATGTTTATCTGCGTTTGTAGAGGATTCTTTGCCTCGTCGTGGTTCTATTTGTTTCAAATGCCACCTTCAAGGTATTCGTATTGGCTTTACTCAAGGCAAAGAAGAATTTAAGGGCCCTACTATTGGTGAGCGTCAACGCAAGACTGTTGCGGATGCTGCTGCTAAAGGTATTGTGGCTGAACCTGTCGGACAGCGGTGGGTGTAGATTGTCATGGAGTCTTGGATTGTTCCAGTTTTGGTCGCCATCATTGGAGGTCCATTAATGGTTCTGATGCAGATTTTACGTAAAGAGAACTCAACTCAACATGCTGAAGGGCGTGAGTTGTTAAAAGAGGTTATCCATAAGGTGGATAATGTTGGAACAAAAATTGACAACCATATTGGTTGGCATGACGGAATAAAGGATTCATAATGAAAACTCCAAAATCAGTTAAACCACAAGCAGTTGCAAAGCCTATGCGCAAATCAGATAGTGGTCGTGCACACAAGATCGTTAATGGTCTTGCTGGAATGGGTAAACCTTCTGTAAAAAAGAGCATTAAAAAGGCTTTTAGGGATTAATAATGAAACAAAACGATAAAGCAAAAGCTTCTAAAGCTGCAATGGCTAAAGCACAAGCTGCTGGTAATAAAGCATTTAGCAAATCTCCAGGTCAAGGAACCACAAGTGATGGAACAATTTTTTATGAAACAAATTCTTTGAAAAATGCTTTCATAAACCAAGCTGCGGCAATGTCTAAAAGTCTTAATACGCCAGCTAAAAAAGCTGTTGCTCCTAAATCAACTGCTCCTGTTAAAAAAGCTGCTCCTAAGAAGAAGAAATGAAAATTACTCAAGCTCAAAAATGCGCATTCGCATCATACATTCGTGCTTCACTAGCCACAGTTCTTGCTGTTGTATTAGCTGGAGAGACATCACCTAAGGCTCTTGGGACTGCTGCTGTTGCAGCATTCTTGCCTCCAATTATTCGTTGGCTAAATCCAGGAGACGCATCGTTCGGAAGGACTAAATAAATAATGGCTCCAAGACCCAATAAAGATGTACTTGCAGATTATCGCAAGAAAATAGATCACTCACGCAAATGGCGTAAGGAAGAAAAATACGACAAACTCTGGCGCCGAATGATTGACTTATACAAAGGCAAGCAGTTTGGTGAAATGAGTAATGAAGATCGGATGCTTATCAATGTTTCTTTTTCTACTATTAATGTTATTGGGCCCAGTGTTGCTGTCAATCACCCCAAAATTACTGTTGGAGCACGAAAGTCTGAGGATGGGGATAAAGCAATTATTACTGAAGCCATTGTTAACTATTGGTGGCGTCATTTTGATTGTCAAAAACAATTGCGTCGTGCTGTTGACGACTATCTTATTCTCGGTCATGCTTGGCTTAAAGTGGGTTATCGATTTGTTGAAGAAGCTAAAGTAAAAAGAATAACAACAGATGAAGATGCTGAAGTAGAAGATCCTGCACAGGGTATGTCTTTAGAAACTGAAATGGTTATTGTTGAAGATCGTCCTTTTGTTGAGCGTGTTTCTCCTTTTGATGTTCTTATAGATCCAGATGCCACATGTGTTGAAGATATGAAATGGATTGCACAACGCACTCGTCGTCCAATGGTAGAAGTTCGTAATGATCCTAGGTATCTTCCTAAATCTCGTAAAGATGCACAAGCTAGTCATTATTCTAAATGGTCAGCTGAAGATGGTAAACCACGCCAGTCACGTCAGGAAAATGATGCATATGTTGATGTGTGGGAATTTTATGATGTTAAACGACAAACTATGGCTGTTTTTTGTGATGGTGGAGATGCGTTCTTGATTAATCCAGTTAAGATGCCATATGCTTTTGGTCATCCTTTTGTGATGATGCGCAACTATGATATACCAGAACATTTTTATCCTATGGGTGAACTTGAAGCCATTGAGCCTCTGCAGTATGAGCTGAATGCTACACGTTCACAAATGATGAACCATCGTAAGCGTTTCTCACGCAAGTGGTTATATAAGGAATCAGCGTTTGATCAGGATGGTCGTTCAGGACTTGAATCTGACGAAGATAACGTTATGGTCCCTGTTGTATCTGACGAACCTCTTAGTGCTGTTGTTATGAACATGCCTGCGGTAGTTAACCCACCAGACATGTATAACGTGTCTAGTATGATTCTTCAAGATATTGACCGTATTTCTGGTGTTGCTGAGTTTATGCGGGGAGGCTCATCTGAGATTAGCCGCACTGCTACAGAATCGGCTATGATGCAGGATGCCATGAATGCTCGCACATCTGATAAGCTTGCAGAAGTTGAACGTGTTATTGCTGGATGCGCTAAGCGTCTTATTGGTTTGGCTCAACAGTATATGACGGGTGACCATGTTGCTCGTGTTGTTGGTTCTAGTGCTATGCCTATTTGGGTTAACTTTGACCGTGACTATATTTTAGGAGATTTTGATTTTGAAGTTGAAGCTGGTTCCACACAACCTGTTAATGAATCTTTCCGTCGCCAAATGGCATTACAAATGGTTGATGCTATGGCGCCGTTTGTTGGCGCAGGTGTTGTGGACATGGCAGCGTTAGCTCGTCATGTTTTGCAATTTGGTTTTGGGGTTAAATCTCCTGAGGCTTTCATGGCTCCACCTCCACAACCTGGTGCTATTGGTCCTGATGGTAAACCAGTTCCTGGTGCTCCACCAGCTCCTCCTGCTCCTGCACCTCCTATGCCTGGTATGATTCCAGGTCAAGATCAGGTTGCTACTGGTGGCATGCCGCAACCAAGTTCTATTCCACCACAAGTGTTAAGCGCAATTGCTGCACAAACTGGTGGTTTACCAAACACACAAATGTAACAAAAAACTACTACTATAGAGCAACCCTAGGGACTCTGGAGAAAATATGGAAACTGAAAATTTTGATTCAGAAATTGTTGACCCCGTTGAATACGACGGACAAGTTGATGGTGGAGATGAAGTTGCGGAACCTACAGAATACGAATACCTTGATACGGATCAGTATGCTGACAAATATGTCAGAGTAACTGTTGATGGTGAAGAGGTTGAAGTACCTTTTGGTGAAGCTGTTTCGGGTTATCAACGTCAAGCGGATTATACCCGCAAGACACAACAATTAGCTGAAGAGCGTAAGAGCGTTCAATTTGCAGCGGCAATCCAACAAGCGTTGGACAATGACCCAAATGCAACTATTGATCTACTTAAAAACCATTATGGTCTTAACCAAGTGGATTCCTTTGAAGAGGATGATATTTTTGCGGATCCAATGGAAAAACAGTATCGTCAACTTGATAGTCGTCTAAAGTCCTTTGAGGACCAGCAGGCGTTTAATGAGTTAGAACGCAATCTAAATAATCTACAGCAGAAATACGGTGAGGATTTCGATGCTAACGAAGTTGTTGCCCAGGCTTTAGCCGTGGGTTCTACAGATTTGGAAGCAGTGTATAAGCAGTCAGCTTTTGACCGCATGTACTCTCGGGAACAAGCATCACGGCAAATACAGGCTAGCAAAGCTAAACAAGAACAAGAAATTGTTCAAGCCAAGCGTTCTAGTGGTATTGTAGCTGGTGGTTCTAGTGCTCAGGGAAACTCAGTGGATTCACAACCTATATCATCTTTAAGAGATGCCTTTACAGCAGCTAAACAGCAGCTTGGCATTTCCTAGAAACTTTTCCCAGGAGGAACTACTATGGCAGTTAATGCTAACTTTGATGCACTGTTGTCAACAACACTTGCAAACTACCGTGACAAGCTCACGGACAACGTGTTTACAGCACGTCCACTTACTTATTGGCTTATGGACAAGGGCCGTATCCGCACCGAAACTGGTGGTACGAAAATTGTTGAGCAGCTTATTTACGGCAAGAACAGTACTGTTGGACCATACGCTGGTTATGACACTATTTCTTTGACCGCTCAAGACGGCATTTCAGCTGCTGAATACGATTGGAAGCAGTATGCTGCATCAATCGCTATCAGTGGTATTGAAGAAGCTAAGAACAATGGAGAGCATGCTATAATTAACTTGCTTGAAGCTAAAATCATGCAGGCTGAAGAGTCAATGCGTGAAGGTTTCAACACAATGTTCTATGGTGATGGTTCCGCTACTAACGCATGGAACGGTCTCGGCAACATTGTTGAGTCTGGTAACACTGTTGGTGGTATTAACTCAGCTACTTCTGGTAACGAGTTCTGGCGTTCATATGAACAGAACACTGCTGAAGCTTTGTCTCTTGCAAACATGACGACTGCTTATAACAGTTCGTCTGTTGGTAATGACCATCCTGACGTTATCCTTACTACTCAGACATTGTTTGAAAAGTACGAATCATTGTTGACGCCTAACCTTCGTTATGCAGATACAAAGACCGCAGATGCTGGATTCCAGAACTTGCTGTTCAAGGCTACACCAATCATGTACGATACAGCTTGTACCGCAGGTGTTGTGTACTTCTTGAACTCTAAGTACCTAAAGCTTGTTGGTCATTCTGACAAGTGGTTCTCACAGACTGAATTCATTCGTCCTGAGAACATGGATGCACGCTATGCGCTCATCATGTGCTACGGTAACCTTGTTTGTTCAAACCGAGCAAAGCAAGGCAAGCTGACTGCAAAGACAGCTTAGTCGTTGTACTTCGGACTGGGTGGGCTTCCTTCGGGTTGCCCACCCTTTTCGTACAAGTAACAAATCCTGCTAGGGTATGACCTTTAAAACCGTTAATGCCCTATATGGAACTCCCGTCATGGGGAGTCTGCCAGTTAATCAATCTGCTGGATCTAAAATTCAGGTTGGTGGTGTACCTTATTTGGGACGTCAACGTTGTATTGCTAATGATGATACATGTGAAGGTCCTAAAGCCAAAGGTACCGAGTATTGTATTGGGCATTTGCGTGCTAATGAAAAGAAAGAAACTGAATGAGTACTGCTGCTGAACTTAAAGATTTTGTTTATAATATCTTAGATCTTGATGCTGCTGATCTGCCAACTTCGTTGGTGTATCAGTATTTGAAAGATGGGTTTCAGCGTGTAATCAATCTTGAGCGCCGTTGGCCTTTTCTTGAAACAACATATACTCTAAATACGACAGCTAGCCAACGTGACTATGCCATATCTGTTATTGGTAGTGGTGATTTACGTGAAGTAATTTCTGTTGTAGATACAAGTTCAAGCGGAAATAGGTTATCTCTTATTTCTATTGATGAAGCAGAAGCTGTATGGCATGGTTCGTTTGATACACCTAGTCGCCCATTGTTTTTTTCTGAATGGAGTGAAACAATTAAGTTGTATCCTAAACCTGATAAAGTTTATGCTTTAGTTATTCGTGGATATCGTAAACCAAGTTACACCCCTTTTGTCACAACAACCTTAGAGGTTGATTGTGATGAGCGTCTGCATCTTGCTATTGCCTACTATGCTATCTCTCAGGCTTATAAGCGTCAGGAAGATAACGAGATGGCTAGCATGTACAAGCAGTCTTTTGAGGAAGCTGTTTCTCTTGCTCGTAAGGATATGATGCGTGCTTCTGGTCATCGTCCTATGATTATGTCTAGGGGTGCTGCACGTCCATCCGAGCATTACTGGTTGCAGTCTCTTGGTAGAACGCTAGGTCAATAATGGCTACCAATCTTAAAGTTCTTCGTCAGGACGATTTCACTGGTGGTTTAAATCTTCGTGCTGACCAGTTTCAGTTGGCTACTAATGAGTCACCTAAAATGTTGAACGTTGAAATTGATCCTCGTGGTGGTATTTTTAGCCGTGGTGCTATGCGCCGTACAAACACGACTGCTATTACTCCTACTAATTGGAATCCTACTAGTTTGTATTCTTTTTTTGCTTCTACCCACAGACTAATGTTGAGCACTGGTTATAATGCTAGTGTGAATGGTGACGTGTTTTGGTCTAGTAACTGTTCCTCATACGCTAGTCTTGCTATTCCTGTGACTACTTCTTTTGGTGCTTCTTTCGCTTCTTGGGGTGAAGATCTTTATATTGCTACTGGTTCTGGTAGTGTGTCTTACAAGTGGGATGGAACCACCAAGACTGCTTTGACAGCTTCTGGTCCAACCTTTCAAAACTCTTATACTGCCCCTACTTTGCCTGCAGTATTCTTTCCCAAAGCTAATCACGTTGTTACCCATGCAGGTAAAATCTTTGCTGCTAACACAAATGAAAACGGCGTAGCATACCCCAACCGTATTAGGTGGTCACACCCCAACCTTCCTGGTAACTGGGCCGCTGATGACTATATTGACATTAACACTGGTTCTGTAGGTATCACAGCTCTTGCTGTTTTCTCTGGTCATATTGTTGTTTTCAAAGAGGACGCAGTATTTGCTATCTTTGGTTACGACTCAGACACTTTTCAAGTTGTTGAAGTTTCACGTTCTGTTGGCGCTGTAAATCCTGGTTCTGTTGCAACTACAGAATCTGGTGTTTATTTCTATTCACACCCTGATGGTTTAATGCTTTACAATGGTAATGGTATTGTTGACTTGTTTCAACCTTTGCGTCCCGCTTTAGTTAATGGTTATGTTAACTCTGCAGCAACAAACGCCATTAACGTCAACTACGTTAATCGTCGTGTTTGGGTTTCGTTGCCATACAGTGAAACAACAAGCGCAACCACACCAACCGTTTCTTTTGTGTATGATAATACAGTAAACAAGTCTGGTGCTTGGCTAATGTTTTCTTCTTACGATGGTTGTGGTATTTCTGCTGGTTTAACTTTTACACAGACAGACGGTACAACCAAGCATATTGTTGCTCACCCTACACAGCCGTACACATTGACCGTAGATAACCACGGCAATGCTTTAGATAATGTAACTGGTACAGACAACCAGTTCACTAGTCGTTACCGTACACGCTGGTTTGATGCTGGTTCATACGCTCAAAACAAAATGTTTAGACGCCCTAGTTTAGTTGTTAAGCAAACACCTTCTGCGTCACAGTTGAATGTTGTTGTTTATGGTAACTATGAAGAAGCTGAAGATGGTGAAATGAAACAGTATATTATTGATATTCCAGCGTCTGGTGGTAGCATGTTGTGGGGTTATGCTCTTTGGGGTTATGCTACTTGGGGTGCTGCAAACCCTGGATCACAGGTTGTTAATGGTCGAAGTGTTGGACTTGCAAAGTCTGTACAGTTAGAATTTGTTGGTTCGCCAGCACAAACGTGGGGCGTCAATAGTTTCACATTAAAGTATAATCCTAGAAAGGTTAAAGCATAATGGCTAGTTTAAGTATTCCAAACTCATTTACAAACAACACGGTAGCCAGTGCTACTGAGGTTAACGCTAACTTTACATCTGTAAAAACTTTTGCGGAAACTGCTGTTGTTCAGGTTGATGGTTCTGTTCAGGCTCCTACTGCTGCTATTGCAAACTTAGCCGTGACAACGGCGAAGATTGCTGACTTGAATGTTACTACGGCTAAGATTGCTGATGGTTCTATTACTGTTGGTAAACTTGCTTCTGGTGTAGCAATATCTGGTCCTACAGGGGCTACGGGTGCGACTGGCGCTACGGGTCCTACTGGTCCTACAGGTCCTACGGGCGCTACAGGAGCTACAGGAGCTACAGGAGCTGCTGGTACTAACGGAACTAACGGTGCCACTGGCGCTACTGGCGCAACTGGTGCTACGGGTCCTGCTGGACCCATTACGGACTCTTTAACCATTAACCAAAACTCTGGTAGTGCTATTGGTGTGCATGTTGTTCGTGACTTGTATCAAGCAAATTATGATGCATATCGAACAACCAATGGTGCAGGCGCTATTAACTTTGCTGTTGATTATACAGGAAGAGTTTTTCACTCTGGATTGACGGCAATATCTGACAGGACAAAAAAACAGAACATTAAAACATCCGACAAAACACATTTAGTCAATGCCATTTCATTGTTGGTACCTAAAACTTTCAACTGGATAGATCACCCTGAAGAAAACCAAGTTGGTTTTATAGCACAAGAAGTTCAAGAAGTTCTACCAATTGCAATACGTGAACACGAAGGAATACTCGGAATTGATTACAACGTACTTGTTACCGCCCTAGTAGCAAAATGCCAAGACCTAGAAACACGATTGGCAGCGTTAGAAGCTAAATAATGGCTATAGAAACACCAAGGAACAATCCACCAATACAAGGATGGACAGCACCACTGCTGGAGCAGTTGCGTTCTGCAGACGCACGCACCTTACAGCATGTTTTCACATCATTAAAAGATTACCTAGGTGGCGTACAACAAACCATCAGTTCAAACTATTACAACCTAGGTGTCGGGTCTGTATCTGCGGGAACAGCTGGCGCATCTATCACAGGAACATTCCCAAGTCAAACATTAAACCTGACATTACCTACAGGCCCTACTGGACCAACAGGTCCTACAGGTCCTGCTGGTCCTAATGGTTTCTCTTCTTTAAATCTAGATGGTGGAGCACCAGATTCTATATACGGTGGAACACCACTAGTTGATGCGGGGTATGCATAATGGCTGTAGTAGTTCAACATCGTAGAGGAACAGCAGCACAATGGACTGCTGCTAACCCTATATTGGCACAAGGTGAACCAGGATATGAATACGATACTGGTAAGTTTAAGATTGGTAACGGAGTAAATACATGGAGTGCTTTAGCATACTCTTCAGGTATTCAAGGCGCAACAGGCGCAACGGGATCTCAAGGTATACAAGGTATTCAAGGACCAGTTGGTCCAATAGGGGCGACAGGTCCTACAGGTGCTACTGGTGCCACAGGTGCGGCTGCTACCGTGGCTGCTGGGACTACTACGACAGGAGCAGCGGGCAGTTCAGCTTCTGTAACTAATGTTGGTACTAGTGGTGCTGCTGTATTTAACTTTACAGTACCGCAAGGAAACGTAGGTGCAACAGGCACCGCAGCGACAATTGCTGCAGGTACAACAACAACGGGCGCAGTTGGTACTAGTGCTGCTGTAACGAACGTAGGAACGTCAAGTGCCGCTACCTTTAACTTTACCATACCCGTAGGCGCTACGGGCGCCACAGGCGCTACAGGGGCCACTGGGGCTACTGGAGCAACAGGTCCTCAAGGACCACAGGGTATCCAGGGTATAACAGGAAATACAGGTGCTACAGGTACTGCTGCAACTATTGCTGCAGGCACCACCACTACAGGTGCTGCTGGTACTTCTGCTTCTGTAACCAATTCTGGTACTAGCGGTGCAGCAGTATTCAACTTTACTATTCCTACTGGTGCAACTGGTGCCACGGGTGCCACAGGTGCTACGGGTGCTGCTTCTACTGTTCCTGGACCTACGGGACCTACTGGTTCTACGGGACCAACAGGTCCTACGGGCCCTACGGGATTGACTGGTCCTACGGGATTAACTGGTCCTACTGGGGCGACAGGTCCTCAAGGTATTCAAGGTGTAACAGGTACTACAGGAGCTACGGGCGCAACAGGTGCCGTGGGTCCTGGTGTTGCTTCGGGCGGTACTGCAGGTCAGATTCTTTCCAAGATTGACGCTACTAACTACAATACACAGTGGGTTGATATTGCTCCTGGTGCTGCATATACAAGCGTCTTAAAGCACGAGGTAAAAGCTGGTGAGGCTATTACCAAAGGTCAAGCAGTGTATGTGTCATCTGCTAACGGCACTAACATGATTGTTTCTAAAGCCAGTAACGCTACTGAGGCTACGTCCTCTAAGACTATGGGTTTGCTAGATGGAACTGTTGCTTTGAATGGTTTTGCTAATGTGGTTACAGAAGGTCTATTGGCTGGTTTAAATACGAGTACTGCTACTGCTGGAGACCCTGTGTGGCTTGGTACCAGTGGTAACTTGATTTATGGTTTGGCAAGTAAGCCTACCGCCCCTGCTCATCTTGTTTTTATTGGTATTGTGACTAAAGTCAATGCTTCTACTGGTGAAATTTTTGTTCGTGTTCAGAATGGTTTTGAACTCAGAGAAATACATGACGTTTCTATTACTAGCCCTGCTAATGGGCAGGTTTTGAAATACAACGGGACTACGGGATTGTGGGAAAATGGCCTGGGTGCCACGACCTTGGATGACTTGACGGACGTAACGATTACCACTCCTAGTAGTGGGCAGATTGTTTCTTATAATGGATCTCAATGGGTTAATGCTGCTGCACCACAAACTGGTGCATCAACACAAACAGCATCTAATCTGATGACTTATACAATGATGAATATGGAGTTTTAATGGCTAGTGGTGATGTGTTCCCGAAAATGTTGACTGTCCCCACACAGGTGGGTACATCAACGACAACTTTGTTTACTGTGCCTGCGGGTCGCCAGTACACGATTAAGCAGATTGTGATTTGCAATACGGATGGGGTGGACAGGTTGATCACGTTGGCTCGTGGTACGGCGGCGACTGCTGCTAACTGCTTTACTTATAATTTGCCTGTGGCTGGTTACGACACGATTGTGTTGGATACTGGTTTGGTATTAGAGGCTGCTGAAACTGTGCAGGGTTTATCGGATACGGCTTCTAAAGTGACTGTGACTATCACGGGTTGGGACCGTACTATCTAATGGCTATTTCTAGTGTTTTGGGTTCGTCTGCGTTGTTGCCTGCGGGCTTGGGGTTCCGCAATGTTCTGATTAACGGCGACTTTAAGGTATGGCAACGAGGAACATCAACGGCATTTACTGCTACTGCTTCAACCTCGTTTCTTGCTGACCGTTGGAGTGGCTACCGAGGTGTTGCTGGTTCAACACAATCACGAGTTTCTTCTGGTCTTACGGGTTTTCAATACGCACTAAGAATGCAAAGGGATTCGGGGAACACATCAACAAGCCGAATATATATTGGTCAAAGTTTAGAAACATCAACTATTGCTACTTTTGCAGGAAAAAGAATGGCTTTAAGTTTTTATGCTAGGGCTGGTTCAAACTTTTCTGCTACTTCTAGTTTGTTTAGAGTAATGGTTTTTTCTGGTACGGGAACAGAGTGTAATGTTGTTCATGTTACTCCGACAAGTATTACAACAGATTTGGATACCACTTTTACTTTGAGTACAAGTTGGCAGTTGTTTACCGCTTACTACAATGTTCCATCTGGTGTTACGCAACATGGCATCCAACTTGATTTTACCCCTGTTGGTACTGCTGGTGCTGCTGACTATGTGGATATTACGGGTGTTCAACTGGAACAGAACTACCAGCCAACCCCGTTTGAACAACGACCATACGGTGTAGAACTAGCACTATGCCAACGGTATTATGAAACTTCATACAACGGAGTAGCCAAAGGGACAAACACTGCGGTGGGTGT
>Ga0214919_10001382_pt1 | contig 40032 bp, 39 predicted proteins | sample LL1503_MetaG_FD_177994 | JGI IMG/M metagenome (GOLD analysis project Ga0214919, IMG submission 177994) | Freshwater microbial communities from Lake Lanier, Atlanta, Georgia, United States - LL-1503 | ecosystem: Environmental > Aquatic > Freshwater > Lake | place: USA: Georgia | collected...
ACTTTTTCATGGACATCTTTGCTAAGGTTTAAGAATTCAAAATTATATTCATTCTTAAAAAGTTGCTGTGCTAGATCTGAAGTAGGAGAGGGGAGTGTATCTTTGAAATTGGTAAGAGCTTTTCCTTCTCTTTCATATAAATTATTAGCAATTTGCATGGCCAATACATTACGAGACCAGCCGTGTTCAATTGTGTTTTGGATATAGAAGATACGTTTTTGAGAATCATTAATTTTATCTAATATAATAACTATATGCCCCCAAGGTATTTGCGCAACAACCTGTTGCGTAAATTCAAAATCAGGGTAGGCATTAGCAAAAGTCTGCATATACACAAGATTTCGTGGAGAAAGGCCCTTCATTTCAGGGAAAGTATGTTGCAAGTCTTGAGATAGTTGCTCGATAACTTTTGAGCCCCATCCTAGATCTCTTTTACGTTCTAATATCTCTTTTCCTATTTTCCAGTAAAGGAGGATCAGTTCCTTATTAACAGCTAAATGGGCCTTAAGGCGCGCTTGTTTGATTTCTTTTTTTAAGGAGTTTAAGAACTCCATATAGGTTTTGGTGTTAATGATATCTGTCATAATGAGTAATTTTTATATGAAAAAGGTAAGTTTTTAAAAACTAGTTTGCATAGTTTTATATGCATCGCTATTAAGTGCCTTATCAGAGACGAGTGGACTTATTAAATACCCACTCTGCAAAATTCTTGTCGATTTCATTTTTGCCTTTGGCGCGAGAGTAATAATAAATTTCTTTAATAATGAGGATTGCTTCTTCACTAGGCAATAAAACATTAGCGTCACTCTGAAGCTGAATTACATATTTACTAGCCTCTAAAAAGATTGCAGAGTCCCAAGGTAATTTGTAGTCACGCGAATTTGTTACAGTATCTGAGCCCCCAATTAATTCCATTAGATCACAATCCAGAGTTTTAGCAAGAGCAGCTATCGTATCAAGCGTAGGGCTTTTAGTAAGTCCTGCTAAAAAATTTTGCAAAGTTCCGCCGCTAATACCCGAAGCGATTGCCGCTTGCCTAACAGACAAGTTTTTTTCCTCTATTTTAGAGCGAATTTTATTTCTAAGAATGTCTGGATCCATTTTTAAACGCAAATAATATTTAAATCTCACTTTATAACCCATATTACCTTGATTTTAGCCAATAACATACTAGCAAATTATGAACATAAAAATATGTATTGTAAATATTATAATTTTTAATTAGCATATAAAAATAGTTAATTGGAAACGGAAAAGGTCTTTATGTTCCCAATTTTAAAACCTTTGTTCACAACTTCAGCTCTTTTGCGATTCTTTGCAGAGTCAATTGCAGAAGTGGCTTCGTATATTTAAATCATCTTTTATTGAAAGGAATTTAATCATGATTAAAATTATTGGCCGCTTTCGTTTGGAGGAGCATTGGAAAAAACACCCAGAAACAGAACAGCCCTTAAAAGCTTGGTTTTATAGGGAGCAGGCTTTTTCATACAAAGATGTAGATAAGGTTATAGAGAATTTTCCTAAAGTGAAAATTTGCCATTTTCAAATTACTCCCTCTACCTTTCTTTTAGCTAAGCTTCGAACTGATGTAGAAGTTTTAAAGATTCTTGGGGTAGGGACCCTTTATAAAGCTGGCTCTGATAGCTTATCGACTCACTAACTTTAGGAGATTTTAAATGAATATAAGACCTATTCGTACCCCAGAAGACTATGGTGCTGCCTTAAAAATGATCGACAAATACTGGGCTTCAGAGGAGGGTACAGAAAATTCGGATTATTTTGAGATTCTGTGTGCCTTGATCATGGTTTATGAAAAAGAAAACCGGCCTGTTGATTTGCCGGATCCTATCGAGGCTTTAAAATACTACATGCAGCAAGATGGACATCCAGTAGAGGAGTTGGGATTGATTTTAAAGGATCAAACTTTGGCTCAAAAGATTCTGGGTAAATCCGCTTCTTTGACTTTACCTGTTGTTTACCAGCTTTATAAGCATTGGGAATATCCTCCGGTTTCTTTTCTGAATCCTTACAAATTAATCTCCGATCCGCTAAGAGAAGAAACGCCCTGAAGTGGCTTAATAGAACGGTAAGATATTTATACTTTGTACCAATGATATTATGCATCTTTAATATATTATATATATCTTAAGTTTTTAAAAATATTAAAATTGAAAATAACTTTTTATTAAATAAAATTTAAATATCAAATAATAAAAACATTTGACAAATATGTTTATGGGTCTTATTTATAATCCAAGTAAAATGAATTATAGATAAAGTATATTTAAATTATTTATTTCATCCCTGATGACTTTCGTTGAAACCCCCTTCTTGGGTAATCAGAAAATGCCATTTGGGGCCTTATTAAATTTGAGAAAGGACGAATCAATGTTTTTGAATGTTTCTGGGCTACGATCTTATTTCCCTTATATCTTTTTAGGGATATTGGCCTTGATTTTATGTATTGAGCCTGCGTTGGCTGATATCTTCACCAAGCCCATTGAAAAGGCCAGAGCTGTTAAAGTTGGCTTGATGAACTTTGCTAAAGTTTCTGTGGCAGTAGCGTTTTTGGCTTGTTTAGTGGGAGCTTTAGCGGGCCGTATTAATTGGCGCTGGGTTGCTGTTGTGTTTGTTGTGGCAATTGCCATTGCAACGTTTGATATCCTCTTAGGCTTTTTGGAAGTCTAAAAGACAGTCACAGAAGAGGAAATTCTGATGAACACGTCCGTCTTGACAGCTATTGCGGCTCCATATTGTTTGATGGGAGCGTCTTGGAAAGCAACGGCCACCAATGTCTGTATTTTTACAATTGCCCTATTGATGCTGCCTGATTTTGTTGTTTTAAGCAGTCTTATTTTTGTAAATCTCCAGTTAGGAGCGATTGTGTTGACCTATTGGGACTGCCATTTCATGGAAGTTGTTTTAGCTAAATTTAAGTGCAAGCCAACTTCAATGCTTGTGCCTTTGAAAGGTCATCGCTATGTCGGATAATACTCTCCTTTCCTATCTTCCCTCCATTTTTGCAACCACAGCTGCAACAGCAGCAATGGGGGCAGGGATTAGTGCGGCTTGTGTTCCAGCTTTAAAGAAAAGGCTGTTACCTCTACCCAAAGAATCCTTTTTGAGTGATCTTCTTCCGTTTTCATACTTAGAAGAGGATGGACAAACGCTTGTTTGTAAAGATGGCACCAAAGCTTGGGTGATTCAGCTACAAGGCCTTGATTACGGCGCTAAAACCCATGATGAAAAAATAGCTCTTTTGAATAATAGACATGCCTTCTTAGATGCTATGGCAAGAGAAGATTTGGATTTTACAGTTATCACGCAAAGGTTGCTTCTTCCCCTTGATGAAAGTTCTTCTACAGATAAGTTTCAAAATGAAATTCTTCAAGAAATTCACAACCGTTGGAACAATAATTTTGAAAAAGTCTACAGGAACCAGCATTTTTTAATTCTAACTCAAAAACCTCTTAAAAAGAGATGGTGGCATAAATCCCAATCTTCAACTCCGATTAAACAAGGCCAAGATGTGATCGAGATTGTTCTTGATTATTTGAGTCCTTATAACCCGAAAGTTTTAAAAGAAGCTCGGACAGGAGAAAGTGAAACAGGGGAGCGAGAAGAGGGATCCCTCCTTCCTTTTTGGAGCCGGCTGATTAATGGATTTGAGCATCCTATTGCAGCAAATACCGAAGGCGTTACTCATCACTTATCAGAAAAAATGACTTCGAGTACGGTTCATTTCCACCCTTCAACTGGATTGATTGAGCATAGTGATGGAGACAAGAAACTCTATAGCAAAGTGATTTCCATAAAACAGTGGAGTGACTCACTTAAAGACGATCTTTTTAGGGAACTCTTTTCTCTACCTTGTGAGTTTCGGCTTGTTCATTGGATTAAAGGAAAAAATAAGGTTTATTCCTCTAAAAATCTCCGTTATGCCCAAGCCCAAACTAAAATTATGCTCTTTAGCCAGCATGTCAAAGAACAATATGAGCAAGCGATTGAATGGGTGGATAGCGGTCAAAGCTCCTTGTTTGATGTGCAAATCTCTTTGATCTTAACCTGCGAAACTCAAGACCAGCTAGAAGCAAGAGTTCAAGATGTTAGGCGCATTTTTCGAGGTCAGAACCTAAAACCGGCTCTTGAAACCTATGCGACAGAGTGGTTATGGCTCAGCCAATTTCCGACTTTTACGCATCGTGTTAGAGTGAATCATTTGTTCTCTCAAAATGTTGCTAACTTATTATCCTTTCCAAAAGATCAATATGGTTTAGATAGCTGTGACTGGGGGAAGGGACCTCTAAGGCATTTTAAAACAGCTTCAGGGTCTGCTTATTCTCTTCAGCTGCATGTTTCTGAACGATCAGAAGAACTTGCTCATAGCCTTATTGTTGCTCCGAGTGGCAGCGGTAAGACGACTTTTTTTCAGCATCTTATTGGTGGGGCTTTAAGGCATAAAGAGTTAAAAGCTTATATTTTTGACAGGCTTCGTGGCACAAAAGTTTTTACTGAAAGTGTGGGCGGTAAATTTATTGATCTATGTGAAAAAGAGGGGCTTTCTTTAAATCCTCTGCACTGCGAAGACAATCCAACAAACCGAGCTTTTTTATCTCGCTTTCTTTTACAGCTTGCAGGAACAGAAGATAATGACTCCGTCTTGGCAGTCAATCGAACCGTTCAAACTATTTTTGAACTCCCTAAAGAAGCCAGAATTTTATCTGCTATTTACGATGCGGCCATTGATGTAGGGAGCCCGTTGAAAGATCGTTTACGTCAATGGATAGGGTCTACAACTAATGCCCGTTGGTTTAACGGTAAAATCGATAGCCTTGATATTAGCCAAAATTCTCTCGTTTCTTTTGAAATGGCTTCTTTACAGCAGGATGCAACCGCTTATGCAGCAATGGTAACTTATGTGATGCATCGTATCAGAGAACAAATGCAAGGAAAAGCCTTGCCTCATTTGATCTTTATCGATGAAACAGCCCCCATGCTGGAAAACGAATTGTTCAGATCTTATGTACAAGAACTGTTCCGTGAGCACAGAAAGCTGAGAGGTTCAATTAATGTTTGTTTCCAAGATGCTAGCGCCATTATTAATTCCGGCATTAAAGAGACGATTTTAAACCAATGCCAAACCGTCTTTTTGTTTCCCAACCCAAATGCTGATAAGGAATCTTACTGTAAGCTCTTTAATTTAACGGATGACCAGTGGGCGTTTATTAAGGGGACTTCTAAGAATGCACCGAAACGTAGTGTTCTTGTTAAACGAATTGCTCCAGACAATAATGAAGCCGTTATTCTAGACATCGATCTTTCTTGCCTTGGGTCTCACCTCAAGTTCTATCGTTCAGGTAGTGAGTCTGTTCAACTTGTTAACCAGCTTCAAAAGCAATTTGGTAGAGAAGGATGGCGCCAGTCTTATTTGGAGGCTGCGGCATGAAACAACCGCATCTCATCAGCGTTATATTGGGTTTTATTTGTATTCTTGGTTCCCTCAATTTTTCGACAACACAAGCCGCTCAAATTGTGCATGACCCAACAACAGCAGCGAACGTGATGAGTGGGGTTACTCAAATGGGGAATCTTTTAAGTGTTACGAATCAAGTTAATTCGAGAATGGGTGATTTGACCTCCTGTCTTGGTTCGAACCTCTCTAGTCCTTTAATGACTATGCTGTCTATTTTTGGAAGATGCAGTGATCCTTTTGGAGATATAAAAAAGAGTTTCTTAGGTTTTGGCCGGATTGAACCGAGTTTTGACTTTTGTAGCATGATTAGTGCTCAAAGGGCCTATACAGATCTCTTATTCTTACCGGTTGCGGCTATGGGAGAAGCCATCACGTTTCAAAAGCAACAAGAAATCCTTCAAACCCGCCAGCAATTTATTCAGCAATCAACTGTTAATACCATGGCTATGGCAGCGCAACAAAAAGACGGCATTAAGGATGCTCAAAGCCGAATTACTTCTCTAAGCAAACGTGCAGAGGCTTCTTCTAACCTACGTGAAGATATGAAGACCAATAACCAGCTCTTAGCGGCGATTGCAAGTGAACTTCTTAACTTGAGAATTATGCTCGTGAATCAAGCGGAAGTTCAAGCCAGCCTTGCTGCCAATCAAGTGCCTTTAGCTTTTAATCCAAGCCTTCAAACTAAGTCGGGAAGGGAATAGGGATGAGTTGTACCAGCTGCGCTATTTATCACAATCTTGATCAACTTTCTAAATCCTATGGAAGAGAAGTCTTTGAGGCGATTGCTCCTCAGTGTCATAAGCTTTTTACAGCATTTTTGGCTGTGTGGCTTCTTTGGCAATTGGGAGTCAATTGGCTTTATAGAGGAGACATTAATAAAGAAGAGACTTTTAAAACCTTTCTTGTCTTTTTGCTGGTTGGGCTGTTTTTAAAAGGATCCGCTTATTACTGGGATTATTTCTATGAGCCTACGAATGAAGCCATTACTAAACTAACTCAAGCTGTGATCACCGTGTCAGGTCATGCGGGTGGGGGTTCTATTAAAAAGATGCTTGAAGTTGTTGAAAACGAACTCTCCCGAATCTTTGATCTACAAAAAATGATTTCAGCCGATGCTAGCTGGTATCAAGTGCCAACCATGATAGGGGGTCTTATTTTATGCCTTCCTTATGTGTTTATTTGGGGGATTTTCTTAGCGTATACGCTTGAAGGCATTTTTAAGCTTTTAGCGGTAACGGCACTCGCTCCCCTTCTTATTGTCTGTGCAGCCTTTCCCTCCAGCAGAAGTTTCACCTATGCTGCTGGACGCATTATTTTAAATGGTGGTTTGACGGTTGTCTTTGCTGGCGTTGCTATGGGGTTTACGCTTTCTGTCCTTAAACATTATATAGCAACAATTCCTATGAATGAGGGGGGCATGGGAGCAGGGGCAGTGGCTTGGGTATTCTCTAAAGATTATTGGCACCTGTTTTTGATTGGATTTATCTCAATTCTCTTTCATCTGAAAGCTTCTACTATTGCTTCAAGTATATCAGGTTCCAGTGATGGGCCGGGGGCAGCCGGTGTTGTGGTAGGCGCAGCTCTTCTTGCGGCAGGGGCAGCTAAAAATGCTGGCGTTAGAGGGGGAGGAAAACTTGCAGAACTCTCAGGTAGTGGAGCGGATGCTCTTTTGATATCTGCAAAAGCAGGCCCTTATGCGTTTGGAAAAAAGGATTAATCATGCAAATTAAAGTTTTAACTCTGTTTTTTATACTAGCGTCTTCTTTTACCCTGACAGGATGCACCTCTAGTGCACAGAGTCAGCTTAAAGAAAGTGTTTGTAAAGATTGTCTCGACAAAACTCCTTTTTATAGAAATGGAGAGTGGTTGTCATGAAGACTGATTTTCTAACCTCTAATTATGATACCGGACAAAGCTACAGAGTCATGGCTTGGGTGGCTCGTGTTTCAACCCTTGGAATGATTGTTTTGGGTATGCTGTGTATTGCCCTTGTCTGTCTGCTTATCCAGTTGTTTCCTTTAAAAGAACAAAGACCCTACCTTCTTGTCCTTAAAGATAAAGGCGAGCAGGTTGTTCAAATTGAACCGATCGGTCTTGATACTAAAGGATTAACCCTTCTCATGGAAGGCCTTTGCCGCCGCTATGTTGCGTTACGGGAGAGTATAGATGGTCTTAGCGATGAGGAACGTTGGAGGGAAATCAATTTCTTAAGCTCTGAAGAAATCTGGCAGGATTTTGATAATACAATGAATCCTAAAAAGAACCAAAACTCTCCTTTAAAGAAGCACCGTGAAGATAAGGTGACAAGAGGCATTGCTATTAAAGTGTCTTCTAAGATTGCTGATGGTGTATGGCAAGTCGAATGGGAATCGTTAACCCATCATCAAGGACAAGAACTTGATAAACAGTCTTGGGTTTCAACCTTACAAGTCGAGTTACGACCCAACACCGTCAAAATCGAAGATCAGTTTATTAACCCGATCGGCTTTACTGTTGTTGGCTATACCGTTTCCAAGCGTGAGGAGTAAGATATGCGCTTTTTATGGTTGTTCATTCTAACAAATATTCCCCTATCCATTTTAGCGGCAACGCATCAAAACACGGGTGCTGTGCAAAATGCTGATCAAGCAGCTCAGATTGTTAATGATGCAGCAGAATCTCATTTTGAAGGCAACATGGATGTAGAACATCAAAAGGATGGAAAGTTTCCGCGTCTTGAACGTCAACATACCTTAGGAGCTATTCAGAGAGTTTGGGATAAGGCTCCGAATCAAGCTGGGGTTTATGCAGTTACCTACAGTCAAGAACAGCTTATCAAGATTCGTCTTCGTGAGTTTATGACAACCACGGTTGTTTTGCCGTCTTGGGAGGTGATCGAAGAGATTATTATAGGAGATTCAAGTACGTTTGAAGCGGTACAAAAGGCAAACCATATTTTACTCTTACGGTGCAAAGAGTTTGTGGGAGCGGATAGCAATATTACCGCTGTTGGTAAAAGTGGCCTTGTTTACACCTTTTATGTTCGTTCCGAAGGATACAATTCAGAAAATCTTCCCGATTTAAGAGTGCATGTGCACGTGCCAGGGGATATCCCGATGAGCTTTTCGGAAACTTCTGCTGGACAAGAAAAAAGCAGCTCTAAGAAACTCAAAGCTGCCTTGTCCCAGGAAGAAACAATGAAGAATAATACTTTAAACACTGAATACCCTTCTTCTATAACACCAAAACTCTCACGTCTCAACTTTAAATGGTCTATGGCAGGGGATTCCGATATTGCGCCACGGCAAGTGTTTAGTGATGGGGTGAGAACTTGGTTTAACTTTGATAATGGGACTGCAAAGCTTTTAGAACAACAAGACCTTCCTATTATTGCCCGCGTTATAGATGGTGTGGATACCCCCGTTAACACGCGTATTGAAGGCAGTATGCTTATTGCTGAGACCGAAGGCGTCTTTACCCTCCGCAATGGCACCAAGACAGTTTGTGTTTATCCAACGGATATGAAGGCTGGGTAAATGTTTATGAATGGCTTCTCTTCAAAAATAGTAAAAGGGATCAGCACTTGCATGCTTTTGTCTAGCTCTTTATGGGCCATGCAAGATCTTGTGCCAACCCCCAAGGCAACGAAGCTGCCACCGAATTTATATGATTATCATTTACCACCACCACCGCCTCCTAAAGTAGAGGAAGTCGTTTCTGAACCTATTAATGAACCAATCATACCTCCTATTCGTTACGCTGATCCCGAACCTGGGATTAGGGCTGCTCAAGCTAAAAAGCTGATGGTTCAACGAAGGTTGAGACAAATAGGATTAGTTAGAAGCAAAACAGAGGCAGAAATAAGTGAACAAGAACCTCTATATTCTAAAGATCCTCATTACCGGCAATGGGATGGACGCACCTTAGAAGATAAGTTTACCTATCCCGTTGATCGGAAATGGGTCTTAACAGCGGATCGGTATATCTCAGGGATTTTAGAAACTGAAATTAGTTCTTCGATTCCCGGAACTGTCATTTTAATTGTTGATCGCCCTATTTTTGCAGCAGAAGGTTGGACTGTTATCTTTCCTCAATACACTAAGGTGATTTGTGAATATCAGTCCTTAAACAAAGTTAGCGACAGCCGTTTGTCATTAAAATGCACAAGAGCCATTCGCCCTGATGGAGCGAGCCTTTTGTTTACAGAAGCCCATGGTACCGATCCAATGGGAAGAAACGGTCTTGTGGGTGATATTGATTACCGCACTGTTGAGAAATATGGAACGGCCTTTATTATGGCGGGAATTTCAGCCCTGGCAGGAGCTGGTTCTACGGTTAGCTCTAACCCGATTGCTCAACAAGGAGCTGTCAGCCTTTCTCAAAACTTAGGTCAAGTGACTGCAAAAGTTATTGATCAATACATTGATCTTGCGCCGGTTATTACGATTGCTGCCGGCACACGCGTTCATATAAGACCTCAAACGGATGTTTGGTTAAGACAACCTGTTTCGAAAGGAGAAGTCGAAGCCTTTCTAAAAAAACAAGAGCAACAAAACGGACAAATGATCACTGGGCAAGCAGCAAATGTACAAACTGTAAATGGGCAAAGCGTTAATACTTCTGGCATTCAAACCGGAGCACACCATCCATGAAATTTATACTTTTTGTAATGATTTTTTTAAGCAATTTAGGAACAGAGTACTTGCATGCCGCTGAGGTAGCTTCTTCTAGGTCTCAAAAGACGAGTCAAGATAAGAAGGTCACTTTAAAACTTTTAGAGCCCATCTCTCCACAAAAGCACGCTAACGAGGAAGAGGTCATTACTTCCAACTTAGGAGAAATTTTAGATGACCCAAAAAATGAAGCTTTAAAGGCTGTTAAAGTTTTGGGAAAAAAGAAACGCTTAGAAGACCCAGCTAGAGCCATCAAGATTACTTGGGAAGAGGTTGCCTTAGATGTCCAGCCAAGCGCTGAACAAGCTGCAAAAGGCGTTCAAGTTGCCGCTGTTAATTCTCTAAAAGAACCTGTAAAAAAACCTCTTCGGTCGGCTTTTGTTCAAAAAACACCCGATGCCATTCAATCGGGCACTCCCATTGAAGCGAAGGGTGATGTAGATGGCCTTTTAGCAGCCGCCAGAAGTCTGCTGATTCGAGCTCAAAAGCAGGGATTCCAGGTTACACCTCATGCTATCCCTCCTGGCCTAGATATGAGACATTCTGTGGCAAGAGAAAAAACAGCTCAAGAGAATTTGGGCAAAGCTTCCAAAAGAACAGGAGATAAAACCTCCCCTCCAAGGAGATCAAGTTCAGGAGACTCCGGGGCAGGAGATCAAGGGAGAGCAAGCTCACAAAGAAGAGATCATGAAGCAACATCTAACAGTCGAGCTTCCTCTTCTACTTCTCAAGATGATCGTTCTTCTCCTTATCGTTCAACGCCCAGAGAAACTCATTCGTATCCTCCTTATTCGCCGTTTTCTGGCTCGTCATCTTCAAACCCTTACTCTTTTAGCTCATCAAGAGGTTCAGGATTTGACAGTTCTTATCAAGGAGGTTCTCCTTGGCCAAAACGAGATAAGAAAAAGAAAGGGGAATCTGAAAGAGGGGAAAGAGATGAAGAAGCAGCCTATTCCTCTTCCAGGCCTTCCCCCCGTACTGAAAACCCATATGCTTCTTCGGATGGCAGAGAAAGAAGAGGGGAAGCTGGTGGAACTGCTTCTTTTTCTTCCGAGGATGAAAGACATCCGTCAAGAGACGATAGAGACGGATACCGATCTGATGATGATGGTTCTGCAAGAAGAGGAGAAAGCATAAGAGGAGAGGGAGAAGGGGACACTGAAGATGAAGTAGATTCTCCTCATGCAAGACGAACAACAAGACCTGGAGAAATGGGTCATAGAAATAGAAGAGCGAGAAGAGACGGCCCTTTAGGAGCCGGCTTTGAGGGCAGAGACGGAGAATTTGATTATCCTTTTGGAGTAGGACGTGAAGGAGGTAGAGAAGGGGAAACCCATATACCGGGTATTACCATTGAGTATGATTATGCGTCTTGCTCGCCAAGGATTGATTGGGCTTCAAAGCAAGTTATTCTTCAGGCAAGGGCTATTACGTTGACTGATGGGGTGAGAAGTAATGAAAGTGATTGCGCAGATACATTAAAAAAATTCCCTATTAAAAAGGATTACACACATCCTGATTGCGCGGATGTTATTGAAAGAAACCTTGAAGATGGTGTTGATAGAACAAACTTTGGCTTTGCCTATGCAAGCTATAAGCCATATTGGGTCAATGAAGCCAGCGAAAGACAGTATTTAGGAAGCGTTCAAAAAGACGAAAACCATCCCTTTGCAATTAAAGAAGAAGAGGGGAGTTGTTCTTATAAAGTTGATTTAGAGGCCTTAGAAGCAAAACCTCAAAGTGAACTTGTTTATGAAAACCGGTCTAAGAACCGTGTGGTAGTGGAACCTTGCCGGCCAAATATCAGAGGAACATCTGTTAGAATCACTGCCACCAGAAAAGGGTGCGGCTATGTTCATCAGTTTGATGCAAACCGGTCTATGCCTCAAAAACGTCTTGTTTATAGTGTGAAAGGCGTTGAGCATGAAGCGCTTCCTTGCCATGACGCAAGTGATACATGGATAAATCATCAGTTTGACACAGGTGTTTGTAAGCCGATTGTTTATGAAGACACTCTAACACAGCAGCCTTTTGCAAGACGTTTTATAGAAACAGAGGAAGAGAAACTCTGGCTTTCAGAATGCGAGCCTTATGGCCCAAGAGGCGCTTTATTGACAGATGCGGCTGCTTGCTCTGCGGCACCCTATCATCATGATATATTAGGCAAACAGTCTTATTTAAACGTTCGGTATTATTATAACCGACTTCATGGCAGGAAGTATGTCACAGGCTGTCAGCCTGGAACGGATGTGTTTCTTCATCGAAAAACCATAGTGGGTTATGTCCATGACGATGCGCGCAAAAATTCCAAACTTAAAGTAGAGGTGAGTTTTGAGCATACGGGCAGAAAGGTTGTAGTTGTTCCTTCTCAAGTGGATGAGACAGAAACACCAGCGCCTTATATAAAGCTAAGGGAAGCAACAGAAACAGCGCCTTATCAAACCAAGATGAATGATCGCTGTTATCAAGAACAGAGGTTTAAAAAACACAACGTCTACCAGCGGGCCGATAAATCTGAATATTTGGATAGAATCGACGATAAGGTACAAACCGTGGATCGATGTGTGCGTACAAAAGAGAAAATGGAAGAGTTTTCATTTGTAACTTGGATGTGTTATGTAAGCCACTCTTGGTGGACTGAGGGACGTCAGGCTAATAATTTAAGCTGGGGGATGGTTCTTTTAAGAAACTATGGCAACTGTCCAATTGATGGTCGAACGTTATGGGAAGTGTTTCCTCCAAATGGTTGGTTATGGAAAACAGATCGTCTGATGGAACGCCTTAAGACAGTTTATCCGGATTCTTCTCATCCTGAATATACGTCTTGGGAATGGACAGGTTATTACCGTGATCATAGCATAACAGGATGTCACAGAGGGGGAGATGGCGCACCTCCGCCAATAGAAGGAAAAACTTGGCATCATACTGAACGTGTGTTCTCACCTATTGAATAGTTGCTAAAATCCATGAATATATCTACAGATCCCGTTCTGACTGCTAAGCTTAAACCTCTGGAAGGATTGATTTCAACACCCAATCTGGTTGAACTGTCAGCTGTGAAGGAAGGAGAGGTTGTCTTAGAAATTGCTGATCAAGGATATGAATTTAGGAAAGTTCCTGCCCTTACCCTCGATTATTGGACGAATCTTTGCTATGTGCTGGGAAATAAAAAGGGTGAGGTATTTGATACTGAGAAACAACCAAGAATGTCAACGAGGCTTCCAGGTGGACATCGGTTTGAAGCCATGATTGGAAAGTCAGTAGATTCCGGTTTATCTGTTTCTATTCGGATCAACAGGAAAGTTTCTGTCTCGTTAGAAGATTTTAGTTTACCTAATATCGTTCAAAGTGAATTGATAGAAGCCGTCAAAGAAGGAGAATCTATTCTAGTTTCTGGGGGAACCAGTTCTGGGAAAACTACCTTCTTAAAAGCATTAATCCAACATATTCCCCTAGAGAAAAGAGTTCTTACCGTAGAAGATACCCGTGAATTGGAAGTACCTCACCTTAATAAAGTACAATACGTGGTTAACCGGAACGAAAAAGCTCCTGTTATTAGCTGGCCGCAAGTGATCGATCATTTAATGAGAAGCAGACCTGATGTGATCATTGCAGGTGAGCTTTCGATAGCGAACACCTTTGCTCTGATTAGCCTTTTGGATACAGGACATAGAGGTTTTATGACCACGGTTCATTCTAACTCAGCAAAGCTGGCGGTAGAAGAGACCATACCAACCAAAGTTAAGCTTGCTGAGATCAATATTCCCAGTCTCAGTGACTACCTTAAGAAGACTCTTGATTGGGTGGTTCAGATTCAAAAAGTTCAAGAGGGTACCGTTTTTAAAAGAAGAGTTGTTGAAATCTGGCAGCCTCAAAAGGATAAGTTTCAAAGCTTTTATGAGACAAATTTTTATTCGTTAAAACAAAGTGCGTAAACAAATCTATAAAAAAGAAAGGAAAAAATTATGAATATTAAAAAACAAAAAAAAGATTTATCTGAGGCTCAAGTGGTGATTCTTAAAGAGAATTCTAAAATCTTTAGTATTTTGAGCATTGTCTTCGGCCTATTATCGATCTTTGTTCTCTCTATCTTATTTGTGCCACTTGGGGTGTTTTTTAGTTTTTTAGGTTTCTTAAAAAAGAATCCAACTAATATCACGCTCAGCGTACTTGGCTTTGCTTTTTCTGTGATTGGGCTTTTAACGTCTCCGATGTTAATGAGTCTTATTGGCTTTGGCTTTATGAGATAAAGGAATCTTCATGTTTTTATTATTTTTAATGGCAATCACATCAACAGGCCAAATTACAACAAAAACTATTTCTTTTAGCAACGAAAAGCATTGTACGGTTGCGGCAAAGAAACTGAATGAGAAAACCGATAAAGATGTAAAGGTAATAGCGTTATGTATAGACCGCGGCTTACCTCGATAGTTTTTTATTTAATGGTTAATGTTACAAGTGCTTATTCGGCACCTGATCAAACATGTAAACGGTTAATTCCAGTTATTGCCAAAGAGATGGGAGTTCCGTCCTCTCTTTTATTGGCGATCTCTTTTGTTGAAAGCGGGTTTCATCCTTATGTTCTGAACCATGAGGGCGAAAGCCTATCGTTTTCTGCACCAGGTGAGGCTTTGGGCTATATCGAAACACAAATTACCCAAGGAAACACCAATATCGACATTGGGTGTATGCAGGTGAATTGGAGATCACATCAGGACAAATTTGAGAGGCCAAGAGATCTTCTTATTCCAACAACTAATATTCGTTATGCAGCGAAATTTTTAAAAGCCTTGTATGAAGAGCTCGGAACCTGGGCAAAGGCAGTTGCAGCTTATCATTCAAGAAACAAAACGAAAAGCAAACCGTACCTTATCAAAATTGCTCAATTTATTCAAAACCAAAAAGAGCCTTATCATGATCAAACACCATCTTATCCGGTTTCTTATAGCCGTTACCCTTTTTATAGCACCAAGTCTTTTTTGGTTTGGCCTTCATTATTATACCAGCCCATGGATTTTAACGTTTGTTCCCAAAGGGTATCACAATCTAGGTCTTCTCCTTTTACCTCTTATTCTTCTCTTAATTCTGTTCCCACTTTCTTATCAAGTTAAGACCTTAAGGGCAGCGTTATATGGAAGTGTCTTACCGGTTTTGTATGTAGCCGGTTGTACCCTTTATAATTTATTGATCAGTTTTTATTATGGTATGCCGAGAGTTTCGGCGCTGATATGGTTGGATCAATCTTATAGGGTGACAACGTACAATCGGTATATAGCTTACTTACAAACCTTTGATGTAACCCTGTGTGCTGTTTGTTTGGTTAGTCTGATTCTAGCTCGTTATATTATTGTAGCCAGTTGGAAACATACCCTTCTTCCAAAATCTTTTAATGGGGTTTATCAAACTCTCAAAAGCACAACGCATGGAAGTGCTGTTCTATGTTCAAAGAAAAGACTTTATCAACTTCATGACAAAGAAGGAATTCCTGTGGGGGGAATTATCAATAGCTCTTCTTATATGGAACCTCAAAAACTAATTCAAGAAATTTCAAAAAAGAAAACCAAAGATATTTTAAGACTAAAAGTTGATCATAGTGTTGTGATTGCGCCCAGTGGAGCAGGAAAGGGCGTAGGTATTGTTATCCCAACGCTTCTGGATTATGAAGGGTCTGTATTGGTCACTGATATTAAAGGCGAAAACTACGCTGTAACGGCAGAGGAGAGAAGAAAAAAAGGAAGAATGGTTTATGCACTGGATCCTTTTAAGATTACTGATGGAAAAGGAAGTATTTTCTTTAATGCATTAAGCTTATTAGACCCAAGCCAAGAATCAGTTGTAGATGATTCAGCAACTCTTGCTCACCTTTTATGTCCAACCTCCCAGTATGAGCATGGAGTCACGCAGTATTTTTCAAGTCAAGCAGCAGCTGTTATTCAATGTTTGATTCTATATGTTGTTTGCTCCGCAGATATCAAACAGGAAGATAAAAACCTGGGGACGGTTTATGGTTATTTATGCCAAGATCCTAAAGATCTTACTGGTCTTTTAAAATCTATTGCTGCCAGAACTGATCTTGCTTTTGGGACAATCAGCCGTCTTGCGAGTAGAGTCCTTGGGACAGAATCAAGAGAATTATCAGGAACTTTAAACAGTGCTTGCTTAGAATTGAGATTTTTAGAAAGTCCTGAAGTTAGGGATTCCGCTTCTAAATCAACCTTCAGCTTGCGTGAGTTAGCGGATGGAAAAGCAGATCTTTATCTGTGTATTCCATCTGAAAAGCTTAAGGTACAAAGCCGTTTTCTAAGGCTTATGGTAGGATCTGTCTTCCTGATGGTTCAAAAGGCTAGAGGCAAAGTGTCGGAACACAAACTTCTTATGCTGCTTGATGAGATGCCATCATTAGGTTTTATGGACCAGCTTGAAAATGCCCTTAATTATGGAAGAGGGTACGGTATTAGTTTGATGGCTATTAGTCAGACTATTGAAAAAATTAAAGCCGTTTATCCAAACTCTTGGAAGACGTTTCTTTCAAGCCATTTATCTATCTTTTTTGGAGCAAGTGATTATGAAACATGCGAGCTGATCTCGAACTCATTAGGAAGCACCACGGTTCAAACCCGAAGTGAAAATCAAGGACAAAGTCAATCTAAGCAAGAAACTGAAAGGTTTGGAGGATCTGCCTCAAATGCAACTTCCCAGCAAACAGGAGCATCTTATTCAGAAACTAAGCGATCTTTGTTAACGTCGGATGAAGTTAGAAGGCTTGATCCTAAAGTTCTTATAGTTTTTTTACGTGGGGAAGACCCTATATTACTGCAAAGACTTAATTATTTAGAAAATCCCTTCTATAAAGGAAAATATCAGAAAAACACTCTCCATTGACAAGATTAAGAGAATCTATAGAAATAAATGGGGATGCGAACATAAACGGCTCAAAACCGCTGTAGCGACCTAAGTTTGAAGGTATATATTTTTTTGATGAGGGGTGAGTTTTGCTATTCAGTGATGTGTTCTTCTAGAAAACGAAGACCATCCTCCATAAAAGGAGTTAAAGATTCCCTCTCAGCTTTTACAAGGGGATCCTCTTTGATTTCTCGGTAAAAGAATTTCGCTTGCTCTTCATCTTTTAGTAAATATGGTTTTCCTTCAAAAAGGATACAACTATAATAGATCATCCAAGTTAAATCACCGCTTTCTGCTAGAAGAGCAATATGAGGTAAGGCTTTCTCTTCTTGACCTTTTGCCAATAGTCCAAAAACATTCAGACTTAATCTTTGATGGGCAATTTGGTATTTTAAAGCATCTGGATAAGTTTTTTCAGAGGCCGTCAAAGGTGAGAACTCATTTAATATCTGCTTGTGTGCAGCTATTTTCATGCGGCCAAACTCTGATTCTGTTTCAGCAGCTATTGTCTCTAAAGAAAAACAGAAAATAAAATATCCTAAGCACAATAAGAACTTTAAGTTTTTCATTGTTATTACCTTTTTTAACCAAATTAACGTAATGTTAGCATATTTTATTAAATAATACAATTAAATAATTTAAATTACGGCTTTATTCATGATTATTTATCTATTACTGATTTTTATGCTATTTAGCCCAAGTCACGCAGACGTAACTGCCTTTTTTAATACGCCATTGGGTGGTAGCGCGCTCTGTAAAATGACTGCAGTGGCAAAGATTGATGAATTAATTGCTTTTAAAAGAGAGCATGCTGATAAAGAATGTAGCATAAAACTGGCAATGTATGAATTAGAGGATCCTGATCTTTTGGAACGCCTTGTGAGAGCTCAACAAAGGGGCATAAAATTAAATCTTTTATTAGATAAAGGAGCTCATGAGAAAGTTATGGGCAAAATTAGAGAAGCTAGTGGAAAAGCGGCTGCACCAGGTACATTTGCAGCTCAGGATAAGGCAAAAAAAGATCGTGCTGGAATGGCTCTGGGTGAAATAATAGGTTCAATAATATTAGTTGGGAATCCCTATACTCCTGGAGTAAAAGGAGCAGGAAGACCAAGAACAATGCATGAGAAGTTTGCTATCTTTTCTTGTGCTCCAGGCTCTGCTGAAGAAGGAACAGCAACAGCTGCAGCTTCTTCTGGCAGACCTAAAAAAACGGCACGAGGTGGAGAGGCTCCCATGAAAGCCGGCGGCGGTGGAGGAAGTTCCAGCACAAGAGATGAACAATATTATTCAGTTTTGGTAGGATCTTATAATTGGACTGATGCAGCAGCAGAAATAAATTATGAAAACTGTCTTTTAATTGACGAAGAATCAGCTGATGTAGGTCGATCATTTGATAATAGATTTGATGAAATTAGTGTGAATGAAATTGGTTCGGCTCCTGGGACAGCGAGAAAATAAACTTCACAATTAGCTCTGTGAAAAGTACGGATGAAAAGCTTCCTTAAAGGGAATAGTTTAAACAATATGCAAAACTTTTTGAAAGAAACGATTTAATCACAAATTAAAAATCTTCATCAGTACCAAAAATTGATGCAGCAAGATCTAAAGGATCATCTGCTATTGCTGGTACCGTAGTCGGTGGTGCTAGAGGTTTAATTTTTCTAATAGGAATAGGCCATTGAACAGTGATGCGTCTGCCCCATAGATCTAAAAGTTCTGTGTCATCTCTATCATCATGATTAACATAGCGACGTGAAGGGGTAGAAACTTTTGCGTCATAACCATGATACTCGCGTCGAGAAGAAACGAAAAAATTCACAAAAGTCGGTTCCGAAAATGGGGCGCTTAGTTTTTCAGTCAAAGCATTATTATGTTGCATGATTAATTGATTAAGCAAGTCACCAGTACCTCCTTCACAACTATAATCAATAGCCAAAGCAGGAGCACAGCGACAACACATATCATTGGTTGAGTGATTATGCACAATGCATCCTAGAATAAAGAAATCTTCAAGCTGATCTGCTATAAAGTTTTGGGTGAATTCTAGTAAATTAAGGGGATCTCCAGAAATACATCTATGAAAAATTTTGTATTGTTCAGAATGGCAAATATCTCCACCTTTGCTATTGGCAGCAAAATTTCTTCTTATGCCTTCGTGCACATTAGGAACGAGTAAGCGTGTAACGTCAGGAGAATAACGATTTTTTGTAAATTCTAAAAACCTAGAACGTTCTTGTTCTCCTTCTGATTGTTTAGGTTTTGAAGATTCTCTTAATTGTTCTAGTTCTTCTTTTATTTTACTTTGCATAGCAACAAACCTAGCTCCTGAACTTTCTGTTCCAGAAATACTTAAGGTTGCTCTGTCCATCACCTTATCCAAAGATTCGCATAAGGTTTCAAGAGTCTTAATTTTATCTTCGCTTTGTTTTAATATTTCTTTAGGTAATGTTTCGAGACCTACCAGAAAAACGTTCTTTCTTCTCATGGCCAGGTATTCGTCGGGGACGTGTTCACCACTTATAGAAATGATAGGGACAACCGCTGAAGTTCCTGAGGTTTCAGGGGGTAGAGCAAGAACAGCTCTTTTGAATTTTATACCTTCTTTGTCATCTAAATAAAGTACAGAAATACTGGTGCAAAATAAGTTAAAACCATCCTCAGGAGATTCTTGAATGGATTTCAGTTTTTGAAACGCATCAAACTCATAAGCTGCTAACTCTAAATGTGCTTCTTCTAAATTAAAGGGAAGAGGGGCTGCTTTGTATGTAGCGTTTGAAAGGTAATCACGCCAAACGACTCCTTCATCAAGACTACTTGCAAGTAGTTGTACGGAAAAAATAATACAATAGATAAAAGCAGAAAATAGCTTAGCCATTTCTCTGTTCCTTAATTATATTAATTTATAGAATCTTTTATGAATGGCTTCCCAACTTGTAGACCAGTGCGAAGCTTTGCCGCCTACCGCTGAAAGTTGGTCTTTTGTAGTAACGATAAACTTATTCAAAAGACCTTCTATTACACAACCAGGTCCAGCATTTTCTAATCCTTTGGTTGCAAGTTCATCGATAAACTCAAAAGCAGCAGAAGTGTTAGAACTTAAAAGAATAACTCTGACAGAGGGGCGACGAGCGATTCGAAGGAGCTCTTCGATGGATTTGGTAGTTAAATGATTTTGTCGAAGATCCACACTCTGAAGAGAAGCAAAACCTGAGATATAATATGATAATTTTGAAAACGCTTCATCATCAAGACCACAATGTCTAAAGCTTAAGAACTCAACTTTTGTATCGGATATTTCTACTGTGTAATTTTCTTTATAGCGTCTTGCACGTTCAGGTGTTTTGACCCCATCTCCTTTAGATGCTTTTTGAAAAGCATTCCAAGGACTAAGCCCTACCGCTTCCGGCCCAACAATTTCTCGCAGGGGAGAAACTGCTTCTCCTGGTTTTGGAGTGAAAGTAATTTTGTAACAATATTTTCTAAGCATATTGTTAACTTCTTCAATGCTTAACGAAGCCTCTTCTTCTTGTTTGATTTCTGCAATAGGATGATTGGAAAAATCCAGTATCTTACGATCTGCAGTTACTGTTTTTAGATAAGGGCAAGATGGATCTTCTTCAGTAATAGGTGTTGTAGATGCATGCACACTAAAACAAAACAGCAGAGCTAGAAGAAAAGATATTATGCGCATTTTTGAATCTCGTATAATTTGAAAGGTAACGCCTTTTATTACTCCTAAATCAAGATCATTACCAGTTTAAATAAAATAAATTCTTAAATTTTATATATTTTTATATATTAAAGACTCGACCTACTTAATCATTTTATCAGATATTATATGTTTGGTTTATATAATTTTTATTTTTTGCAGAGAACAGCAATACTATTTGATAGTAAGGCAATTATAAAAATCTGCTTGGTTTTAAGAAGTTATCTATCATCTTTAGTGAGGCTCATTTCCAAACCAATGCCTTGATCTAATCCGAGAGCTTTTTCTTTAGCTTGTATGAGCTTCATATCAAAGACGCTAGCTTCTACTTTGACCACTTTTTCTAAACCAACATCTTTAACTTTTTGCATCAAAGCAGGGTTTTCATAAATCTTATACGCCATTTCCTCCTTTTGCTCCCCTATTTCTCGGAATCTTTCCTTTTGTTGTGGAGTTCTATATAAAAGTTCGGGCATTTGCGATTGTTCTTTGTGAAGTTTAACAAAAAGCTCTACAACATCTTCTTTGTGAGTAAAGGGCATATCTGAAACAGCTGAAGAAGCATGAGATAATGAAGTTTCTTGAGCTTGTGAAAAAACAGCATCTCTAAATAGCCAATCTTTGGCATTTGACCAGGCTTTATAGGCAACTTCTTTAATAGAATCCCAAGACGTATAGGAAGTAGGAGCGCTACTACTAATAGAACGCCGTTGCATAAAGCTTTTATGCTCTTCTAAAGAGGGATCAAGGTAGTCCAATACGTTTTCTTTGGGTGTGTCTTTTGAGAGCTCTTTGATGAGTGTTTGTTTGTTATAAAGCATATTGGTATCTGCATAGATTTGAACCTCTTCTTTATGCCTTGATAAAGCCACATACGTTAAATGAGAGTCCATGCCTGGGCTTGCATAAACAAAGGTCTTATCAACTGTAGTCCCTTGAGATTTATGGATGGTTGTGGCATACCCGTAATCAATATAACCGTATTGGTCTATGTCAAAGGTGACTGATTTTTTATCTTCTTTAAGAACGGTTAAAAATCCTTCTTGAATATAGGTAATTTTACCAAGCTGGCCATTTTTAATATCCAGCCCATAATCATTTTTGAGAAAGACAACTTGATCTCCAACAGCAAAAGATCTGTCTTCTCTAACAACTTTGGGAGCTTTATAAGCTCCTTTCTCACCGACAACCTCCACCTTATCTAAGGTTTCTAGGTTTAAGGCTTTGGTAATAGTAAGGACTTGATCATGTCCTAAGAGCTGCCCTGTTTTTCTAGCCTCACTTCTAGCTAATTGATTTAGATCTTTTACATCTTTGTTAGTATAAGCCAAAATCAGTTTGGAATGGCCTTTCTCTTCCTTATTTTGTCTATCGTCTTGTTTGGTTGCTTTTAAATCCGTAGCCCAATGTTGAATCAGCTTTTCTTTAGCATTTGTGCCGTAGTGGATATGATTATTTTGATGATAGGCTTCTAAAGCTTTCTCCGTCTGTCTTGTAGCTAAGAACTTCGTAGCTTCTTGTTGCCAGGGTTCTTTCTGTCTAACAACATTGGAAAGTTCAGCAAAACCAACCTGTTCCATAATGGCTCTTGTAGGAGCTCCGGCTTCAATGGGGGAAAGTTGCTCAGGATCACCAACCAATACAATTTTAAATCCCTTTTCTTGGGATTGCTTTAAAAGAGAATGTAACTGTTTGCTGTCTACCATTCCGGCTTCATCTAAAATAAGAATAGAGCGGTTATTAAGTTGTTCTCTATCTCTTTGCCATTCATATTCCCATTTATGTAAGGTCTTTGCGGAGATCCCTAAAGCTTCAAGGTTTGAAGCCGCTCTTCCCGTAGGAGCAGCACCTACAATCCTATAACCGGAAGAAGACCAAATTTCTTTTGCAATTTCTAAGCTGGTTGTTTTACCGGAACCTGCATAACCGACAATGACTTTTAACTGTCCATCAGCCACCATATGCTTAATGGCATGAATCTGATCAATCGATAATCCTCCATAGTCTTTAAGCTTTTCATTCCCTTTTTCTATATACCAATCAATGGTGGAAAGGTGAGGAGGACAGGAATGTTTTGTTGAGAGAGTTGATGCCATAGCAGCAATTTGGCTTTCTAATTTTATCATCTCTTTTGTTGTCAGTTTAACTGCGGTTCCTTGTTCATTTCCTGTCAAGGTAACAAGTTGTTTAGATGCTTCTATTCTTCCTAACAGATTTCTAAATTCTTCTGCTTTATCAATATATCGATTGAGAACTTTTGCAATATCTTGCCGTGTAAAGGTGGATTGATAACGAGTCAAATAATCAAGGACAATTTCAGGATTCTTTCTAATCAAAACCCGGTTTCTTTCTTGGACTTCTCTCATCTCTTGAAAGCGATCAACATACAATCCTCTTTTACTCATTTCAATTACAGATTTACCAAGTTTAGGTTGAGGCTCTAAGTCTATTCCTTGCTCTTTATAACTTCTATGATCAATACGAATATCTAATCCTGCTTTTGCTAAATGATGATTAGCGTAATCTGCCCAATTCTTTCTCCACTGTTCAAGTAGGTTATTAGAATTCCAGTCTCGTACTTTTTTTCCAAAGCAGATATTCGAAGAAGAATAAACCGATAAACCAATATAGGATTTTAATTTCTGAACAACTCCATGCTCAGGGTCTTTTAATTCCCTCATAGTCAACATAACGTGAACATGAGGTTTTTCTATTCTATCTTTTTTATCAAAATGATTATGAATCGCAAAGTCAGCGATCATTCCTTTTGAGGTAAAGTTTTCTCTAATAAAGTTTCTTGCAAGCTCTAACCGTTGTTCCTTAGTCAATTCATGCGGCAAAGAAAATTCTATTTCTCTTGCTGTTTGGGCATCTTTTCTTTTTTCAAAACTCTCAACCGCATTCCAGAGTTTTTGAGAAGCTTTATGCGTATTTAATTGCGCTAACTCTTTCACCCATTTGGGCGCATCTTCCGGAACTAAGAGCTCTGTATGTACTATATCTTGTTTCTTTATTGAGTTAAAAACTTGCCCGGTATTCTTATCAAGAAACTTCTGACCATGGCGATAGGCTGCAGCAGCAACAGCGTTTCTGCCTTTTGCTCTTGAAATGGTTTGTGCTCTAAAATGATATATTGCCATAATGGCTTTTATCTTAGTTGATACTTAGCGCTTTTTCAAGATATGTTGCTTGCAACGTATAAACGCGCACTTCGAATTTCTGGCGAAATCTTCTTCGTGACTTTTTGACTTAATTTTCGTTTCAAAAAAATTCGATTAAGAAATATATTTTTGTTGTATAGCTATTGAGATATTGATATAAGTTTCATACAGAACATTAAATGTAGGTAACTATTGTGAGTAGTGGCACATCAAAATTATTAAGCATCGATGAACAGATAAAAGCATTACAAGAAAAAAAGAAAAAGCTTGAGGAAAAAAACTTATTAGATTTAGCCAAAGTTATTAAAAAACTAGGAGCAGATTCTTTATCTGTAGATGTTCTTGTAGGTTCATTTCTTGAAACAGTAGAAGCTTTTCAACAAAAGAAAGACATTGTTAAAAAATGGCAATCTAAAGGAAAAGACTTTTTAGAAGCTGATAAAAATAAAAAAAGGAGTAACTCATCAAACTCCTTTCGAAATTCTCAACAAGACACAAAATCAACTGTTAAAGCTCACTAGAAAGATCCACAAATTGCAATTCCAACTTTCAAGAGAAATTAATCAACAAAGAGCTGCAAGAACGAGAACATTAATCCAGATCGGTGGTCTTGTTGTTAAATCTGGAATTATTGAGAAGTTAGGAATTGAAATAGGAGCTGATCTACAGAAAGATGAACAGCAAAAGAAAAAGGCCTATACGTTTTTGGGAATGCTTATCACTCAACTTTCTACTCCAAAAGAAGTAGAAAAAATGAAAGAAGTTGAAGTTTTAGGAAGACAGTTTTTATTTGAAAAGAAAAACGATGAAATTGAGGAAAATCTGAAATCAGTATCGGAAAATGTTATTGCAGCATAACAGGATTAATTTGTTTTTAGGTAAATTAGCTTCTCGTGCAATTTTTTTCATTTGTTAATTGATTCATTGAGACGGCTGCACTTTTTTATCAAGGGTAAATCCGCATTCGCTTGAAGCTATGGCTTCCCTTGACAAAAACATATATCGCCGTCTTTTTACTTGCCAACAACAAATCCAGAGTTCTTAGTTTTAAAAACTCAGTAAGTCTAAGAAATTTGTAAAATTGCTAATAGCTAAGCAATAGTAACTGGCTGTTTCATTTCAAAAATTATTAGAAAAATTGTTGATTTTGAGCCTTGTGGAATTGTGGGAAAAAGGAGGAAGGTTGATGTTATCCATCAGGACGTAGACCTGTGGTTAACAGAAAAACTTTCCCTTGGTCTTGGTATAACCAAGATTTCCATATTTCCACAGGCTGTAATTTCTAAAAGGAATGTAAAAAAGGAAGGGAATGCTCAGTTTGTGTAGTTGTAAAAAATGTAAAGTACCAATATATTTTACCCATGAACTTGGTTTCCATGATGTTGGAGCTTATCTTTTAGAGTTGACCATCTTCTTTGATCTTTTTTCTGCTTAATGGCTACAGCTAAAGCTTTCTTTTGCCCAACAACTATAACAAGTCTCTTTCCGCGGGTGATTGCTGTATAAATCAGATTACGTTGGAGCATTGTATAATGCTGCATCATAAGGGGGATAATAACGGCTGGATATTCAGAACCTTGAGACTTATGGATCGTTGTCGCATAGGCTAAAACAATTTCGTCAAGTTCACCAAACTCATATATTACATCTTTATTGTCAAAGCTAATTACGAGTTCGGCTTCTTCTGCATTGATACGTTGGATAATACCAATGTCACCATTATAGACTTCCTTATCATAATTATTTTGAATCTGCATAACTTTATCTCCTACGCTATAGTGCCAACCAAAACGCTGGATACTTTGCTCTGTAGGAGGATTTAAGGCTCTTTGTAGTTCAATATTGAGATTGCGCGTTCCAATAATACCTCGGCTCATCGGACAGAGCACTTGGATATCAGAAAAGGGAGAATACTTAAATTTCTGGGGAATTCTTTCTTTGACAAGTTTTAGGATTTTAACAAGAGCTGCTTCAGGATCCCCCGCATCAACAAAGTAAAAATCAGAGTTAGCGTCAGTTGAAGTTAAATCAGGCATAAATCCCTGATTAATAGCATGAGCCGTTGTAATGATTTTACTTGTTGCTGCTTGTCTAAAAACTTCCGTGAGACAAATAACCGGAAGGGTATTTGATTCAATCAAATCAGCTAAGACTTGGCCTGGCCCTACAGAAGGAAGTTGGTCAATATCCCCTACGAGAAGTAAGGCTGCTTTAGGGGGAACTGCTTTGAGTAAAGCATACATAAGAGGAACATCAACCATTGACATTTCATCGATAACCAACAAATCACAAGATAAGGGATAGTGTTCATTCTTTGCAAAACCTCCCTCAGCTGGATTTGTTTCTAAAAGTCTGTGAAGTGTTTTTGCTTCTAATCCTGTACTTTCAGAAAGTCTTTTGGCAGCTCTCCCTGTAGGAGCCGCTAAGGCAATATTAAGTTTTTTGGCTTCTAGAATTTTTAAAATAGAATTCACTAAGGTTGTTTTACCAACTCCAGGCCCTCCTGTAATAATTAGGACTTTAGAAAACAGAACTTTTTCTATAGCTTGCTTTTGACTGGAGGAGAGATTTAACTGGGTTTTCTCTTCGACCCACTTAATAGCCAAAGAAGCGTTGATAGAAGACCAAGGAAGCACTCCTTTATGAAGTTTTAAAATGCGATCAGCAATATTTCTCTCCGCATGAGCCAGTCCACTTAAAAAAATACACTCTCTTGCCTCAACAATTTCCAAAAGGACTTCTCCTGAAGAAAGTTCCAGAGATAAAGCTTGTTGGATCAGCTCTTGAGGAACTTCTAAGAGTTCTTCGCAGAGAGGGAGAAGCTGGTCTTTCGGTAAACCACAATGTCCATCATCCATAGCTGTTATAAGGGCATAAGAAATTCCAGCTTGTATCCGTATCATAGAGGTTTTTTCAATGCCAACCTTTTCAGCTATTTTATCAGCACTGATAAAGCCAATCCCTCTTATATCTCTGGCTAGCCTATAGGGATTTTCTGTAATGACAGTTATAGCTTCTGGCCCATAGGTCTTATAAATCCTAACGGCTCTGGCGGTACTAATGTCATGGCTATGCAAGAAGAGCATAATTTCTCGAATAACCTTTTGATCTGCCCATCCTTTAATAATCTTCTCTGCTCTTAAGGGGCCTATACCAGCAACTTGCCTAAGCTTTTCAGCTTCTTCTTCAATAATTCTAAACACATCATCTTCAAAAGCTTGTACAAGCTTCTTGGCATAGACAGGGCCTATTCCCTTAATAAGACCAGATCCAAGGTATTTCTCAATGCCCTCTAAAGTTGTAGGAGCTGTTGTCGTTAGAAACTGGGCTTTGAATTGCAAGCCATGTTGACGATCATGGAGCCATTGCCCTGACGCTTGGATAAATTCTCCTGATGCAATTGTAGAAACATGCCCTATGACCGTAAAAAGATCTTTCTTCCCTTTAACTTGAACCCGTAAAACGCAGAAACCGTTATCGGAATTATGAAACGTAACTCTTTCAATAAGGCCGGCTAAGTTTTCAAGAGGAGAAGAGGGAAGAGAAGACATTATAGAAAGCCTACAAATTTTTTAAAAAGAAGTCGAGACACAATCTTTTTGTAGAGTACCAGCCTAGGTACTCCCAGGCCAGTTCTCGAGGAATTCTGCATGAGACTTTAGCACTCTATATATCTACAAGCATCTTCAAGAACTACTAATAAATCTCTCTGTTTATTTTTATTGGTTATTTTCTGATTTTCAAAAATATCATGTAAAGCCCCTACTAATAAAACATCTTGAAACATACAAGACTCATACTCATGAGCTTCGAAAAAACGCTTTGCAATTTTTATTATGTAATTCCACATCCAATCATGATTTTCAATAATTGCTTTTCTAATTTCATCACCAGAATAACCATATTTTAATTGTTCTATCTGAAGATGTTCTTTCCAACTACGCTGAGCTTTAAATTTTATAGAAAAGTCATTTTTTAACAGCTCAATAGATAAACAATCGAGATCATAAGCAGTGAAGACAGGGCTTAACTCATTCGGATGTTTAGATGACTGGTAAACATTTAGAGTATCATCTTCTTTGGACATTGCAGAAAAGTAAGAACTTGTTAGAAAACTTACATAAATTATCACTTTTTTTATTATAGGTGTGAATTTAGGCATTGAAACTTCTCCTGTTTTAACAGAACTCATTATTTAAAGTTTTTACACAAAATTCTTGGAGATATTGCCATTTACTTGCATTACGTATAACGGGATTTACTAAGTAAAAATAGTTGAAAAATGCACAATATTTCTAAGTATTAATCCGCAATTTTTACCGTAAAAAATACCCTATATTTTTTTTAAAATTTCGTGTATAAATTCAATAAATTACTTAGGTAAAAAACTTAAGGATTTAAGAAAAATGGACAAAAATACCGAACACCCTTTACCCTCTCATAAAGATGATTCTGCGGTAGACCTTAATGCTTGTTATATACAATGCTGTACAGCATTACATCAAAAGGCAAAAGATAAGACTGTTATCCTTAATACCAAAGAACTCACGAAGCTTGCTGAAGAAATGGTTTATTTTCTTGAATACGTAAGTAAAGATAAAAAAAATTTAACAGATGATTGGATGCTTGAACAATTAGCTGGGTATTTTTTATTAAAAAATAATAAAATACAAACACAAGACAATAAATTAGAAGAAAAGATTGTTCAGCATGGCTTTTTTGCCCCTTCCTTTTCTAATTTTTATAAAAGAGAAACAGAATATAATAATATTAATAATTTAAGATTAAGTTCTAGAGAATACGAATGTCTTAAAGGTCTTGCAATGGGTAAAACTGCTAAAGAAATCTCGGCAAACTTGAATATTTCTCCTAGGACTGTTGAAGCATATATTAGTAATTTAAAAAATAAAACTGGATATAATTCAAAATCAGAAATGATAGCATTATTTTGGAAAAATAATCATAATTTTGGATAGTCTCCTTAATGAATCATTTCTTTTCTTCCCTATTTGAAGACCATGGTTTTTAGAGAATTACAAATTAAAATAAAACTCAGAAGGCAGCACATTATCTGATCAAGTCTTGTGCAGTTGGAGTTTATATATTTTTAGATCTAATGGTCCATAATCTCTTCCTTTATTCCTCCTCTTGGAATCTTTTCAGGCCTTATTGAAAGAGTTACGTTTCATAATTCCAATAATAGTTTTTGTGTTTCATGATTATTTTAAAAAAGCGGTCAATCTTCTATGACACACAAAAAATTCCTTTAGCTCTGTAAATGAGGTGCTGCATGAACGAAATAAGCCTTCTAATTAATCCAATGATGATCATATCTTGTAAAATATGAAAAATTTCTAGCAAAATTAGAAATAATTTTTCTTTTTGTGCTCTCTCTTACTGTCTGACAACCTTGTAGGAATTTCGTTAATGTTTTAGAACAAACTCCCAGTGCAGAGGCAGCTTCTGACTTATTTATTGAACGCCGGGCGTACATGACAATACGATCTAACAACATTTGTTGAGCGGTTTGAGAATTGATTTTAATTACATTATTATCTTCTTCTGGATATGCTGGCTCATACAGCACAGAATCCCACTCAGAAATCGGCAACCAAAAACTTTCTCTTTGATAGAGAACATCATCCGGTTGGTTTAGCTCTTCTCTTTTATTTTTATTGATGACTGCAATAAATATCCTATGCGGTGGGATATTTCGTAAAGTTTTTAAACCACGATTAGGATCATGCTGATCAACAGAAAGTTCATATTTATTAATATCTGTTTTTAGTATGACTGGCATCGAATTTAAAAAATTATCACTAAGGTTATCTGGTATGAAATCAACAAAATCCAATAATTGACGTGAATTATCTAACTTAAAGGATAATTTATTTTGCTTACCCCATAGCACAATCATATGCGTTATATATTGTTTAGTTGATTCCCATGTTTTGCTAACATGCACATAACCTGTAGATTCTTGTTTAAATTCACCGCTAAGGCGCTTATCTTTTTTTGGGTTTTGGTCATACATGTAAGACATCCCTTTTTTTGAAGGGTCCCCGCCATACTGTGGATCTAATCCTGTTTGAACTATGGATTGTATATTTGAAAAAGGAGTTATGTGGTAACGAACCCAGCCTTCTACTAGTTCGCAGTCAGCTTTTACGAGGTTAACAAAACTAATAAGAATCAATATTAATAATGCCAAAAGAGTAGATATTTTTTTCATAAATTGTCTCTGTTTATTTTTAGATTTATTATTGAGAACTTAAAAAATGTGTCGTTCTAAAAGCATATTTATAAACGTAAATATGCGAAGATTAAGTATTTATACTTATAAAATGTTAAAGGCATTCCGTCAACGGTTTATTGCTTTTTTGAAACACAAAATTAGTCTTTGATAATCTATTTATCTAAAAAATAGACATCCCACCTTCAAACCCACTGGCTTTCACAATTTTATAATAACATCCAATTCGTTTGTGAGATTGAAAACGTTTTTTAAGGTTTTTATGTACAAAAGCTGTGGCGTCTAGTTCATTGAAGAAACTATAAATCTTTTGACAAGTTCCTCCTCCATATCTGCCATAACCTATGATTACTAACCAGCTATCAAAAAGGCCTTTATTAATTCTAATCTCATAGACCCGATTCACATTAGTTTCTGGTTTTACGGCTCTTAAAACTAAATGAGTGGATAGCATAGTTGCTGCCTCCTTTTTTAAATTCTTATCTTCTCAAGCTTTTATGGTCTTAAGGATCGTTTTCTTCATAAAGATTCTATAGCAATTAGGTGCATGTAAGAGCAGTTTATTTTTATGGTTATATTTTTCTCTCTAGCTTTAACTTCGTTATTTCTTTCTCAGCAAATTTTTGAAAAACCGTAAGAAAATAAACATCACAAAGCTCTTTAACCTGCATTACTATATCAAAAGTTAAGTCAGAAAAATCTGCTTTTTCTCCTTTTTCAAATCTATCACTCAATTTTATTAACTCTTCAACATGTTCGTCTTGCTGTATCATTTCTTTAAAGAATTTTTTAAAAGCTTCTGCAAACGAGGTGTTTTCATCCCAATCACCATAAAATTTCATACCGCTTTTTAAAGAACGAAAAAACAAATCACAAGCATTTGGGGTAAGATTAAGATGTATGTCAGTTTTTGCTAAAAAACCTAATCCTCTCAAATATTCTGCAAATGGTTGTTGCTCTTCTTGGCTTGCAGTTGCTTTAGGCAAAGCATAAAAACATAAACTTATTCTTGCTAAATCAGAGGTCTCAAGTTTTTTATTTCCCCAATCTGTGTTAAGAGCTGGATTCTCTGGCTTTATTTTAAGATATTTGTTGCTATCAAGATCTAAAATTTCTTCATAAAAAGTGTTTTGATTATTTAACGAATACCACCAGAACAATCCTTTAGAACCAATATTAAGAGCTAAAACAAACAGATTTGCTGGCCAATATCCTATATGCCACGTATCCCTTATATGTACAGCGTTTGGTAAAGAAAAAGTAAAAATAAGTTCTCTATTTCCTTTTTTTTCTGCTGCTGCTGATAATTTTATCCAATCTGAATGATGATTCCATCCTTCATCAAGGATTTTTTGCTGTACAGAATGAGAAATAGCAAGAAGTCTAATTTTAAATTTCCATTTTCGTTTAGATGCTTCTTCTTTTCCAGGCTTACTTCTCATTAGCTCTTGTTGTAACAAATTCTGTAACTCTTTTTCCCTATTCATAGAATCTTGCTGCAACCATTTTACCCAGCTTCTCATGTCATTGTTAAGTTGAGCAAGCTTAGTCATGGATTCCTGGGAATAAATCCATCCTCTTTTTTCTTCATCACTGTTTGCATCAATAAACCAGTCAAAATCTTGCAAATTCTCTGGTGATATTGTCGCTTCGGAAAACATTTTTTCAATTTCAAGTTTGGCTTCTGCTATTTGAACAATTGCTCCTGCCTCATGACTAGATATTTGCCTCAAAAAATCATCACTATCAAAAGCTACATATAAGGCTTCTTTTCTTTTTAAATGAAGTGAGTTTGCTAAACTTTTCACATTACTAATTTCAGTATTAGTTACATGACCCTTCAAGAAAATTGGTGTTAAGAGTGCATAATTCAATTTTTCTATGTGATCATCAAGGCGCTTTCTTACCCAACTTTCTGGCCTTGTTCTATACATTAAAGATCTAAATAAACAGGCTTTTCCTATTTCTTCCATAGCAGCAATACTTAAATGGAATGCAATATTTGGTAAGCTCTCAGAGGAAATTACCGCTTTAGCTGCTTTTACTAGGTCTTTGGCATTTTTGATACAAGCTGATATTCTATCTTTTTCATCTTTATACATCAAATTTTCCTTATAAATACTTATCAAGGTCTTTACATTTTACGTATAACATACTATATTAGGTAGTGAGATGATAAGAAGTTTTAAAAATAAAGATACAGAAAAGCTCTTTAACGGTATACGCGTTAAAAAGTTTCAAGCTTTTGAACAACAGGCAAGGAGGCGACTAAAAATTTTAGACGCTGCCGTTAGTGTTGAATCTTTGTTTTTACTACCAAGCAATCGAGCACATGCTTTAGGAGGAGAAAGAACTAACCAATATGCTATTTGGATAAACAATCAATGGCGTATTTGTTTTGAGTGGCATGATGGCAATGCTGAAAACGTTGAAATTGTAGACTACCATTGAGAGAAAATATGATGAAGAAAGATTTACACCCTATCCACCCTGGAGAGATTTTATTAGAAGAATTTATGCGTCCTCTCGGCTTATCTGCAAATCAACTTGCCAAAATTTTACGCGTTCCTGCCAATAGAATTTCTTCTATTATTAATGGGCAGCGGGGCATAACAGCAGATACAGCTCTACGTCTCTATCGTTACTTTGGTTTAGAGGCTCAATTTTGGTTAAACCTACAAAATTCTTATGATTTAGAGTTATTAGAAGAAAAGGTCAAAGACCATATATTTTCAACTGTTCCCCATCGCGAGATCTCAGATATTGCTTTTAATCAAACTACAACAAATAAGAGAGTACAATGATAAACCTTACTAATGTTAGCTGGAATTCAGCCGCATTTTACAATGCTTGCACTACGCGTAGTATGCAACAATCAGGAAAATATCGCTGTTTTGATCAACCTTGGTACGAAGAAAATTATAGAAAAAAATTTTTAATTACATTCTTCTTCAAGAAGGAGAAGAAAATTTCAAAGCAAGAAAAATTTTGGAAGAATGTAGTGAATTTCGCAATGCATTTTCAGCAGAAACAACTCAATATTTTGATGAACTTCTAGAAAACTGGTATGAAAAATTCCTTTCAAAGAATTATCCTGTAAAACGCCCTACACCCGTTATGACTACTGAATGTTTTCCTTCTTCAATCAGTTAAAGGTAATTTAAAACCTAACTTTAGAAAATCAACAATGTATTTTATTTGCTTTTCAAAAAAAATTTATTTCTCATTTAATGTTAAAAAGCTGAGTTTACTTCATTAGAAAAGGATTAATAGAAGCTTAAAAAACAAAAAAACACTTTAACAGTTACTGAAACTCCATGGGTCAAGACCCGTGAAATCAGCCGTCACAAGCTACGCTTGCCTCAAGTTTTGTATAGCGCAAAACCTAAGAAGCGCTGCATTCACAAGGCAAGCCATGTGGTTTTATGCGCAATATAAACTAAAAACTTGAATTTCTCTAATCTAGAAATGCACAAAAAATGACTAATCCAAAAAATCATCATTATAATTCAAGATTCTTGCTGGAAGGATTCTGTGAAGATAACAGCCATAAATTATTTATTTATGATTTAGAAAAAGAGGAAATCCGAAGTCAAATTCCAAAAGAAGTAGCTTGTGAAGTAAATTTTTACAGTCTTTTAATTAATGGAAAACTTGACGTCCAACTGGAAAAAGAATTTGGAGATATTGAAAGTAACGCAGCTCCCGTTATTGAAAAATTTAAAAAACTGCTCCCTTTAACTGAACAAGAGAAAAAGGATCTTTCTAAATTTATAGCACTATCACGCGTTAGAACTCCTTCTTTTCTTAATAATTTGGGGGCTCTTAAAATTTCCTTTGAAGAAGCTAAAAAGTTTGAAGAAAAACCAGTTATTGAATTTACCCAACCTAGAACTATAGAGATAAAGAGAGACGTTGTTTTGCAAGATCCTTTCATTAGGTGGTATTTAACCTATCTAGAGGACAAAATCTTAAATTTAAAATGGACCCTTTTCAAGGCGCCTCCGGGAAGAATTTTTATAACAAGTGATAATCCTTTATGCTCCATGATTGACCCTTCAACCCATAAAGGGGATGGAATTGGCTTGGTAAATGAATTCGAAAACCCAACTACCCTCTTATCTTTACCTTTATCTAAAGAATTTTGCTGGGTCGGATACCTCACTCCTGAAAAAGAAAAATCATATTGTCATTTTCAAAAGACGGTTGCAGTAATTTCAGAAGTGGATTGCAGTAGTTTTTTGATTTACTTCATTAATTAGATAACCAGATACACGCTTTAAGATCTTTATATATTTGAGTTGAGGGTGTAACTAGTTTAGCTAGCATTAAACAAGCTTCCTCATTAGTAAGTTTTCCTTTCTTTTTAACAATCTCCAATAGATTTGGTATCTTTGATTTAACATCCTCAGTGCATATATCAGAAATAATCTGATCATAATCAGAGCTGTTCATGTCAGGAAAGACTTTCTGTAGAATTTCTTTGTCAAAAAGATAGTTTTCAATTTCACGACGAATCAACATTCTCCTGTTTGGTTCTTTTTGCAGCCACTCATTTCTCTCTTCTTCACTTTTACCATCACGATCAGCAAGTCTGAGAAATTCAACTTTGTTTAGGACCTTAGAAAGAACTATTATACCTATGCCCATACTTTTTTCTGGTTCTATGCCACCACCACTAGAAACAAAAACGGTATCTGTAAATTCTTGCCCAAAAATTTCATTATAAACATTGGCATCAAGACCTTGTTCATCTCCATTTTTTGCTGGTTCTTTACGTCCTTCGCAATAAATAATTTGTTTGGGAGAAACCAGCTCGGAAATATCTTCCAACGCTGTTTTAAATATACGCTGCCAATTGATTCTGCTGGGCTTCATAGGCTCTATAACAATAGTTTGATCAAAATCTTTTTCTGAAAAATCCAATATTTGAGATTTATCTTTTAATTCCTCTTGAAGAGCTCTTAAAAATCCTACGCTATGAGTCGCAATCCATAGTTGGCAAGTATCAGGTATAAGTTTTTCAAGTTCCACCAATAATTGCCTTTGTATCTTTGTATTTAGATGAAGTTCTGGTTCATCTATGCAAAAAATAGTATCTGTATAATCTTTACTTTTGACCATTAAGTCCATTACAAGATCAATAACTTCCTTTTCGCCTGCTGATAAATTGTCAAAAGGGAAATCAGTTGATTTTCCTTTTTTAAAAAATAATTTGCCACGTCCAGGCGTAAGGATGTTTCCAGGATTACTAATTTCAATTTCTAATGTCCTGCTTAAGATTTCGTTTATTTTTCCAAATTTTTCTTGACGAGTCTCTTCTCCTGTTTTCTCGCCCTCCATAAAGTCATTAAAACACCCGCTAATCAGTCTTTGGTAATTATCAATCAGCCTAGAATCCGTATCAGCTGTAGAAGCAGGCCTATAATGATCATCAAGAATATCTTGTTGTTGTTCAATACTTTGAATATCAAGCGTACTCGTATGCCTATATGCGCTTCTGATACAGAAAGTTGTTTTGTTAATTAGATAACCCCCATCCATAAAATCAATTTTTATATTTTCATTTTTATTAAAAGGATTTTGAACATCTGGCGATTGCTTTTCAAGATAAGTTGAACTGACTTGCTTCCTTGCGCCTTTAAAATCTCTTAACCTATGTTCAAATGCATCGAAAACACTGGATTTACCACAACCATTTGGTCCCACCAAAGCTATAATTTTCTTTGGATTGTCGCCTAAATGTAGGATTAAATCATCAAATCCCTTAAATTTTTTTAAATATACTTTTCTAATATAAGACATACACTTTTTATTCTTCTTTGCTAGCTCATTGCTTTTATGGAGAATCTATCGATTAATTTATGTATAAAAATAGCACTTTGCTTTAGCTAAGATGCATTGGCTTTCCTTTCATAAATTTTTCTCCATCACCTCTCAACTGCCCTTTAGGACTAACATGCCGATAGAGTGTTTGCCGGGTGATGCCTAATTCTTCACATAAGTCAGACACTTTTGTTTCCGGCTTTTCCATAGCAGCCTGCGCAAGACGGATCTTTGCTAAAGTCATTTTGTGTTTTCTTCCACCAGTACGACCTCTTGCCCTTGCGGCTTTAAGACCTGCTTTTGTTCTCTCGCCAATTAATTCACGTTCATACTCCGCTAGTGCAGCAAAAATCCCAAACACAAGACGCCCATTAGAAGTGGTGGTATCTATATTAGCACCCTGCCCTGTTAAGACTTTAAAGCCAATTTCTCGATCTTGAAGATCATGAACAATGTTAATTAAATGACGTAAATCCCTTCCTAAACGGTCAAGCTTCCATACAAGCAGGGTATCTCCTGATCTTAAGGCTTTCAAACAAGCAGTTAAGCCAGGTCGATCATCTAACTTGCCGCTCGCATGATCTTCATAAAGAGAAGATGGCTCTATTCCAAATTCTAAAAGAGCATCTCTTTGTAAATCCAAAACTTGTGACCCATCCGCTTTTGAAACGCGCATATAACCAATTAACATCAACAACAACTTTCTCTGGAAATCACCAAGGTGGATTTCTCCGTTTAATTATTAAGCAACTTTCTCTTCTTGCTTAAATTGCTGCTTAACTTTTTCCAAGATTTCCTTGTTTTCAAAAATCCATTTCTCCGTAAAAGGTATTTCCAAATAAGGATTAAGCGTTAAAGAGCCATTTTCACCAATACTCACTCTGTAACTGCTGACTCCTTGAGAGAGTTCACCTAAGTTTATTCTGCCTTTTGAATCTGGTCTCAATATAACTTCTTCCATTTTATCCCTATAAGATTATTTGCTTCTGATCACTTTAGACATAAAGCAATAATGTCTTTTAATCAATATAATCCATATGTAAAAAGGATTAATTGTAAATTGGTAAAAAAGTAACAATGATGCAAAAATCCATCATTAGAGCAAAAACTCTTAGTCACTCAAACGTTCGTTTAAGTGACACCTCCAAGTGACATCTCAAACCATCAAAAAACTGTCACTTTAACAGTCATTTTTTCTAAGTCATCCAAACGTTAAAAATACTAATCATTTAAGGTATGAATTATAGGTATTCCGAGCTCCTGCAAATCGTTATCAATTAATTGAATTGATTTAGCGCTTCTTTTTCTTTTAATAAGCATTTGGCGAATTAGAAAAGCTAAAATTTTATCGTGACTAGATTTTTTCCAAAATTCATTTTCTTCTTCAGTTGTCATTTTGTTATCTGAAAGCAAAGTTAGGAGAGCTAATCTTGAATTATGTTCGTTTAGCTTCTTTAAGTCTGGTGGATAATAGGACTGATAATCTTCTATGTTATTTTTTTGAGCATATAAGAATTCAGTATCAAGAGTGTTTCTTTTAATGCGCCACTTTGAATATGATTTTCCCTGCAGCATTTCTTGTACAATAATTGAAGCTGCGCAAAAGATTTTGGTTTTGAGTTCTAATGTAAATTCTTCAAAAGGTTTCCATCTACAGTTAGCCCCTTCATGCTTTTTTGTGATGGAATAATATGCGTTTTTTATGATTTCACCACCAAAGACGCCAGAAACAATTAATGGTTGTGATACTTCATCTAATAAACTACGTAATTTTCGAATCCAAATAGAAGCATTTATTCTTATTCCATTAGGAAGGTTAGAAAAACCGTGTATGAGACAATCTTGCGTTATTTTATCAATAAATTTTATTTCTTCAGGCGCTTGTTTATGTTTAGGACAAAAAAATTGATATTGAGGCAAACCAAGAAAAATAACTTCTTCAAGCATAATACCATGATGAGGGCAGGAAGAAAGCCAAGACAATTGCCAAAAAAGACGTATGTAAGGCACTTTATCATTTTGTAAACATAATGCACACGCACGCAAAGACGTATAATGATCTTTAATAACCCATGGCATCCAAGAATTAGGAAAGTTTATTTTTTTCCTTTTAGCCGCCGGAGAAAGTGTATGAAACTGACAAGCGTAATGTTCAAACAAATCTTCTTGTGGAATAAAGCTATCCACAATAAAAGGAACATAACTTTTAAGCGTCATAAAAACAATACGCGAAATTTCTATACCTGTTTTATCTGATAGTTGTAATAGAAACTGAAGAGGAGGATTTTTATCAAGCTCAAAGTTATCAAAAACGTCGCCATTCAGAATACATTTTTGTAAAGAATCTAAGCTTAAATTATATCCTTGAGCAATTCTCCGTAACCAAGAAGTTAAAGATTCTTGTTCTTGTGGCAACGGATGATATGGCCAACGGTTAAACATTATTTTAACTCTCGCTCAAATTTTTTTCGTCGTTCCGAAGGACTATCATATTCAGCATTTGAAAGTGTTTTTGAATTAATTTCTTCTTCCCCTGAATGAATAGCGATGGTTGCAGCACGTACTAGTAATGTTGATATTTCTCCTATTGTGCCTCCTGTTTTGCTTATAATATATTGAGCTATATCTGGATGGTGTAAAACAGATGGGCGTTTTAAAGGGAAAGAAGCAGCGAAACTGCCTAATAGCGATAATAATTCTTCATTGTTGCACCAACGTGATAAAATGAAGGGCTTAAAGCGGTTTTCTAATTGGTCATCAATACGAATTGCACGGTAAGCATCCTCAGTCCCTACACCAACAATAGGTATGCGAAGCTCATTTCCTAAAAACCTTAATAAATTAAGAAATTCACTTCGTAAGGTATATTTACCGGCTAATATATTATGTAGCTCATCTATAATAAGCATTTTAACTTGTGTAAGTTTCATTAATCGTAAAGCAAGCACTTCTAAATCAGCGATTCTCATTCTTGGTTTCATAGGAGAATTTAATGCATAAAGTAATAATGTATAAAAACGACTAATTGACGGATCAGAAGGCATTTGTATTGTTAACACCGGTATAATTTCTTTTTCACCATCTTCACTCACATAAGGCAGATGCTGTCTACGAAATTTTTCAATAATCATAGATTTACCGTTATTCGTTGGGCTAATCAAAAGCATATTTTGCATGCGTTGTCGTTCTGGTAAAGTGAATAAGTCTTCTAGCTGATCAAGAGCTTGACGTGCTTTTGGATAACCAATCCACCGATCTGCTCGAATTCGGGCAATTCTTTCTGAATCAGGTAAGAATATCGCTGATTGTGCAATGGGAGCTAGATGAGATAAATCTAAGCTATGATTCATATGACCACTCCTCTATTTCATCAAAAAGCAGAGGTTTAGATAATGTTGAATGTGATGATGAATCTATAGGTAGTTCTAGAACATAATCATTACTTGAAGATTCTAGATGTTCTACACGTGCAGCATTACGACGTGCTGACTTAGTTTTGTAGACGGCATTTTGAGTTATTTCGCGCATTGTTTGTATGGTTTTAAAAATAGAGTCTTCATCTATCTGTTGTTTACCGTTTTCTTTTAATTTCCTAATAGCAAATTTATGTTCCCAAAGAGTTACCGCTGGATTAGAAAACGTTCGATAAGGAACCTCTACATAATGAGATTCTTCAGGATGTAGTACATATATTCGACTTAAATCTCTTGGATCTCGCCGAATAACAAAAGTGTAATCCTTATCTTTTTCATTAATCCAAAGCTTAAGAGTAGGGCTCATATACGTAATATGATCAATAACAAACCCTTGTCTTTGAATTCGTCTATAAACAATCGGCAAAAAATCAATTAGAAATGCTTTTGAATTATTTACTTTAAAAGGTTCTTCTCTTGAATTTAAAGATCTGTTCCAACGCGTTATTGGTGACTCACCAATGCCAGAGTGAAGAGATGAATGATAATACATAATGGCAGATACAAACCACTTTTCTAATTCTGAAAGAGTTAAAGAAGCATATTTCTCAGAATTATACTCTCCTTTTTCAGTAATAT
>Ga0214919_10001383_pt1 | contig 40003 bp, 31 predicted proteins | sample LL1503_MetaG_FD_177994 | JGI IMG/M metagenome (GOLD analysis project Ga0214919, IMG submission 177994) | Freshwater microbial communities from Lake Lanier, Atlanta, Georgia, United States - LL-1503 | ecosystem: Environmental > Aquatic > Freshwater > Lake | place: USA: Georgia | collected...
TGGGCAGTTGCAATACATTGGTGTAATTCAAAATATCTTCAACACCAATTTGTAAACGAAACGCTTTGCTTATTGCTTTTGAACTAGCCAAATTTAATAACCAATAACCTGGTGTCATTTCGCGATTGTCGTCTATAATATTGTTGCCATTTACATCCATGAAACCAAATTTTCCGCGATAGATAGCCCTGAAATAGGCATCAAATCCATTGGTTAAATTTTCGTATAAAATTTTACCGTTGGCGCTATGCATTGAGCGATTGGCTAAACCAAAATAAGTTTGTGTACTTACTAAAGTTGTTTGATAAGTGATAGGATCTCTTTTGTATAATTGACCATTACTAATTTGCGCCAATACTTGTTTGTCTTTGGCTAATAAAAATTGATAGCCTCCAGATAAAGACCAGTGTTGATTGATTTGATATTTGGCATCCATTTCAATTCCTTCAGTGTACACCGAGCCAATATTTTTATAGCTATAAATAGGCAATCCGTTCGAACGATTAAAAGGCAGTGCATATACATCAATAAGGTTCTTAATATCATTTCGAAACACTCCCCATTGTGCCGTTATTTTTTTTGTATGATAGCTAGCACCAACATGCCATCCAAAAGATCTTTCGGGAAGTAAAGGGATAGTTGTTCTATAATTAGTAATAACAGCTCCAGTTTGTAACAAACCTTGTTTTTGTAAGGATTGTAATTCAGTACCTAAACTATTATTGCCTAACAATGAATACCCAATTTGTGCATTGTAAAAATTCAAATACATATGCCTGAAATCTGGCGCTTTGAATCCCCAACCAGCCGATGCCGTAAATTTCCAACTACTATTAGGCTTGTATGCAACAGCTATTCTAGGGCTTAGGTGTATATTAAAATCTGTTCTTTTGTCTAACCTTGCTCCAGCAATAAGGGTTAATTTTTTTTGCAATAAATACCATTCTTTTTGCGTGAAAGTGTAAAGGGTTGCTAACTGTTGTTTACCCGCATAACGAGACGCATTAATCATTTCTAAATTTGCACCAATACCTGCTACGTATACCGATTTTTCTGGCACTGTTTTTTCGAATTGAATTTCTGGTTTTACAACAGACTGGTTAAAACTTGTTTCATCGAAACGAATAGTAGTATTTTCTAAATTAACAAATGAATGGTTGGTATATTGATCAAAAAAAGTTCTGAAATAGATGCGTGTATTTGGTGCTGTTATCCACTTCAATTGTGTATAGGCCGAGCGCTCGGTTTCAGTAGTAAAACCCTTTGCAATTGCGGGCGCATTTTGATATAAAATTTGATAATTATTATCTTGGTGTGAATCGTGATTACGCAATGAAACCAATAACTGCATGTTATTAGAAATCTCTTGGATAATTTTTAATTGACCATTCCAGTCTTTAAAAGAATCTACCGTTTTTCCATATAATAATGGATCTAAATCATAGCCATTAGAAGATAATCTGTTTAAGAAAAATTGTATGCCTGTTTGATGGTATTTATTAGTGTACGAAATAGTGCTACCCCAAGTATCATTACTAGCATGATGTAGTTGTAAGCTTAGTGTTTCTGATACAGGCGTTTCGGTTAAAATATTTATCACTCCGGCCATTGCTTCGCTCCCATACAAACTTGAAGATGGGCCCTTAACTATTTCAATTTGTTTAATATTTCCTGTAGCTATTCTGCCTAATTTTAAAATACCTGCATTTCTACCTACAAGCGGTTCGCCGTCTAATAAAATGGCGGTATATGCAGGGTCTAATCCAAGCATTTGAACACCTTGCCCAAAAGGATTTGGATAACCATTTAATGAAGTGCCTAATGTGCTGTTTACCACAGTAACTCCTGTATATTCTTGTAAAATATCTTGCACCCTAAGTGAGCCTGTTTTATTAATGGTATTTTTTGAAATTAATATAGTTGGAACCGCTGTATTACTTAATTTTCTTTCCGACCTATTTGCAGTAACCACAATTGGGTCACTACTACCCAACAAAGTGTCATTAAAGAGTTTTTGTTGTGCAAAAGCTGGAGCAGCTATGTTTGAAAATAAAATAAAAAATAAAAAATGCCTGTTTCTCACACAATTGATTTCTGATGCAAAATTTCATCATAATACTGGTTGTATTGCCACGAAACTGTCATACAATTTGTACTTTTAATAAATGACAAATAAATGACAAGCCTAGTTTATAAAATCAAACTTCCTCCTAACCTATTTCATCGAATAGCCTACAGATTGAAAAAAGAATTTTTCTCTATTTTTTCTCAAAAGCCTAGTTTGTTTTTTGCAAATTGACCTTCAGAAGCAAATTCTAGCGAATCATTTACACCTCTTGCCTAAAAAATATAAAATATTTTCATAAAAATGTAGCATTATCTAATCAGGCTGCGTTTTTAAGATAAAATTTATCTGATATTCGTATAACCCTTAATAGCTAAACAATTTTATGAGCACAAATTTCTTTCGTGTACTTGTCTTTTCGTCTATCTTATTAATTTTTAATGGATGTCAAAAAGAGTACAGTATTGAAAACATGAACACATATAGCTACGCACAAGGAACACTAACTGATTCTTTGGGAGAATGCAAGTCTGCTACTATTATTGGGAATTACCGTTTAGATACGGCTTTAACTAGCATGAACTATGTATTAGTAAACGTGAATTTTACTAGTACTGGCAAATATCTTATTAGCACAGATACAGTAAATGGCATGTGGTTTATTGATTCTGGTTATGCTTTATTAACTGGTGGGGTTGTGATAAAACTAAAGGGATATGGAAAGCCCATTTTACCTATTAGTACCACCCATATTGTTAGCTTTAATCTTGAACACTGTGCCTTTACCATTTCTAAAGTCTTAACTGAAGACTATTTACCAACATCCACTGGTTCTTTTTGGGAATTCCAATACCTACCAGGTATTAATAGTGGTGGAGTACCTTTAAGTAATTTTAAAGTAACTGTTGCGCCTGATGCTATTGTATATAATGGCAAAGCCTATTACCAATATGGCACTTCATTACTCGATACTTTCTATTTTGCTAAAGACAGGGGTATTTATTATGAATATGGCACGCCTGATTTTGACTTTACTGGTATTTTTGATGAAGTAAATAATTTTTTTGAGTACCCGTATTTGAATGAAAATCTATTAGTTGGCGGTGTTTGGGAAAGCCCTTTGTGCGCCGTTAAATTCGGACAATTTTTAGGCATGCCTAGTAAGTTGGGAAAGGCAAAAATCAAGTTTACTATTTTAACTAAAGGACAAAATTATATCATTGCTGGAAAAACAGTACCCAATACAATTACTGTTAAACGAGAAATCTATTTTCAAGAAGATGGAATTATTGGTTTCAGCTTAATACTAAACGGTACCGTAGCTTATGCAAGAGGACTAGGTATGATAGACCAGAATATTAAATTAACGGATGGCAGTGTGCAAAAAATACCTGCAACTAATTGGAAGATTAATTAAAGCATCTTTCTAAAATTGCTACTAAGAAATTTGTGTATTATCATCTACTACAGAATTTGTTTCTATTGTATTATGCTTGGCAGATGTTTCTTTTGCAAGGAATTTATTTTGAAACAAAAGTATAATCATTACGCCCGTAGAAATAGAAGCATCAGCTATGTTAAAAACGGGTCTAAAGAATTCAAAATCTTCTCCTCCCCATACAGGTAGCCATGCTGGAAAATGCGCATTAGTAATGATAGGAAAATAAAGCATGTCAACCACTTTTCCGTGTAAGAAACTAGCATACCCGCCACCTGTAGGAAATAAATGGGCTATGTTTTGCGCATAAGCATTGCTTTGATCAAAAATAATTCCATAGAACAAACTGTCTATTAAATTTCCTAGTGCTCCAGCATAAATCATAGCAGCACAAATGATAAACCCTTTGTGTAATTTTTTTTGGATAAAATCGCTTAATAAAAAACTTCCCCAAATAACAGCCCCTAGTCTAAATAAGGTTAATGCTATTTTGCCAAATCCACCGCCAAATTTCCAACCCCAAGCCATCCCCTCATTTTCTACAAAATGCAAGCGAGCCCATTGTTGGCCTAATACCAAATGCTCTTCGCCAATATAATAATTCAGTTTGATATATAATTTTAGTGCCTGGTCGGCAAAAATGATACAAAGGATAAGCAGGATTAATTGTTTTGCTTTCACAACATGATTTTTATGGTGGGCAAATATAATGAATGAAAAGATTGAGCGATTGGTATTTAACAGATTAGTTTATTCTTCTAGGTAAACCCTTTTTACCCGCTGGCTAATTCCGGTTAATATTTCATAGACAATGGTATTGGACCAATCTGCAATTTTTTGAACTGGTAAATGGGTGCCAAAAACCTCCACTGTATCTCCTTCGTTTAAATTATGAATCCCCGTAATATCAATCATTGTCATATCCATACAAACATTTCCTACCACAGGTGCCAATTGGCCATTCACATACATGCTGGCTCGGCCATTACCTAAACGCCTATCGAATCCATCTGCATAGCCAATACGAACGGTGGCAATTTGACTATTATATTGGATCAAGCCATTTCTACCATATCCTACAGTTTCACCCGCTGCAACGGTTCTGATTTGGGCAATGGTTGATTTTAAAGTTGCCACCGTTTGCAATTGTAAATCTTTTGCATTGGCACTATCCACTCCATATAAGCCTATTCCTAGTCGAACCATATTGTATTGTAGGGATGGATACCTGAAAATAGCAGCTGTGTTTGAAATATGTTTGATAAAAGAGTATCCTAATTTTTCTTGTAATTCTTGACAAGCATTTGAAAAATTATTTGCCTGCGCTAAAGTAAAATCATCAAATTCATTTGACTCACTTGCTACCAAATGACTAAAGACCGATATTACTTGCATTGTTTGATGCTGAATTATAGAACTTGCAATATTGGCTACATCGGAAAGCTCAAAACCCAATCGGTTCATACCGGTATTTAGTTTGATATGAATAGGAAAACTATTTACAGCCTGTTTTAACAAGTATTGGTGAAAGGCTTGGTAAATAGGAAATGAAAAGATTTCTGGTTCTAAATGAAAGTTTATTAAGTCGTCGAAACTTTGTTCGTCGGGGCTCATAACCATAATAGGTAAGCCAATTCCCGCTTTGCGCAAGGCTACACCTTCATCGGCATAGGCAACAGCTAAATAATTTACTTTATGAAATTCTAAAAGGCGCGCAATTTCTATACTGCCACTTCCATAGCTGAAAGCTTTAACCATAGCCATAACCATAGTAGCAGGTACTAGTTTTTTTTGATAGGCTTTTAAATTATACACTATGGCCGATAGGTTAATTTCCATTACAGTTTGGTGTTGCTGCTGCGCCAACCATTTGCTAATCCTTTCAAATTCAAACACCCGTGCCCCTTTTAATAAAATGTAATCGCGATTAAACCAATGACTCATTGCCTCTTGTAAGAAAGTAGTAGTAGTAGAAAAAAATAAAATTTCAGCTGCCGCATTTTTTAACAATGCTTGGTGTTGACTTATTTTTTGGCCTATACCTATTAAGCGATGAATTTTTCTTTGTTTTAATTCATTAGCCACTTGCTGATAAATAACTTCATCAGGTATACCTGCTTGTAAAATATCGGAGAGAATAACGGTAGTCTTTTGCGTAGCTGCTTGTTGTTGTAAATAAGTTAGCGCCATTGAAAATGACAGTAAATCATTGCTATAACTATCATTAATTAAAAAGCACTGATTAATGCCCGATTTTAATTGCATGCGCATTTCAACAGGCTCAATCAAAAGCATTCTATGCTGAATAGCTTCTTGTGAAATACCTAATACAATCATTACACACCAACAAGTAATAGCATTGTCTATTGAAACACGATCATTAAATGGAATAATAATTGTTTCTAGCAAGCCATTTAATTGCGCAGTTATACTAGTATGGTTTTGTGCTACTGTTTCTTTTGTTATTTGTAAATTGGCTTGATGGTTTCTACTCCAAGTAAATACTACGGAACAGTGTAGTTTTAATAAGTGCTGCTCAGATTCGCTGAAACAATCTAATGGAGCAATTACTTGGCTGGCATGTTTAAATAATTTAAATTTTTCAAGCAACTTTTCTTCATTCGACGAAAACCCCTCTCTATGGGCTTCCCCTATATTGGTTAATACCCCAATTGTTGGTTTAATAATTGATGCTAGTGAATCCATTTCATTAACGGTAGAAATACCTGCTTCAAAAATGGCAAGATTGTGTTGTTCATTTATTTGCCAAACACTTAAAGGAACACCTATTTGAGAGTTATAACTACGAGGGCTTCTAACAATATGATAACTACTATTAAGCAACTCATACAGCCATTCTTTAACAATGGTTTTTCCATTACTACCAGTGATACCTATAACAGGAAAAATATTTCCGTCTGGTAATTTCAAAAACGATGCTCTGTGAAATTTGGCTAGGGATTGTAAAGCAAGTACCACATTTTCAACCACTAAAAAATTAATTCCAGGAAAGTCTTTTGTATTAAAAGTTACCTGTACTACAAAATTCTCTACCCCTTTTTCTATCAAGTCTTTTACGAAATCATGTCCATCATTTCGTGTAGATTTGATGGCAAAAAAAATTGTCTCTTTTGGAAAAACAATTTTTCTACTATCAATAGCCAAATACTTAATACGCCTTGGTATCAATACACTTTCTTTAGCAGAAATAATGGTTGCAATATCTTGAACAGAATAAATCAATATTTAGGCATTGGTTTGTGGATCTTTATAATTTTCTATCATTCCCTTTTTTTGAAATAAAATCGAATAAAGTATAGACCCCGATAAACATAGCACTATCACTAATAATGAAAAAACAGTTTGTGTGGTTTTGTCAATCCACAAATTTAAATAATGTTCTCCCAACATTTTAGCGCCAATAAAAATCAACACAATGGCAATTCCTTGTTGCAGGTAATCGAATTGGTTTACTGCGCCACGCAATAAAAAGAACAAAGAACGCAAACCTAATACGGCAAAAGTATTAGAGGTATAAATAACTAATTTGTCTTTTGATATACCTAGCACTGCAGGAATTGAATCCAATGCAAAAACCAGGTCGATAGTTGCCAGTAGTATTATTACAACAAAAAGCGAAGTGTATAATGGCTTGCCATTTTCTCTAATAAAAAATTTACCGCCTCCGTCATGCGATGTTATTGGTAAATACTTTTTTAACAACTTATATGTTGTTGATTCATGCGGATCAAATGCTTCTTCTTCGTTTGTTGTAAACATTTTGTATCCGGTATATAACAAAAATAAACCAAACCCGTACAATAGCCAGTGGAAGGCTTCTACAAGTGCTACGCCTACTGTAATAAATAAAACTCTAAATACAATGGCCATCATGATGCCAATTAACAAAACCCTAGAGTAATTTTTTTCTTTTACTTTAAAGGAGTTGAAAATTAATATAAACACAAAAATATTATCAATACTCAAACTCCATTCCATTAAATAAGCACTTAGGTATTCTATTGCAGGCTTACTTCCGATAGTGATCCACATGAATACAAAAAAAGCCATGGCTAGTAATACCCAAAAAAAAGTTTGCAGTAAAGCTTGTTTAATAGTAATTGTTTTATTCTTCTTACTGAGTAATCCCAAATCAAAAACCAGTGCTAGTAATAGAACAATGCTAAAAATCAAGTATACAAATTGCTGTGTTTCCATAATCATTTTAAAATAAGCATAACCAACTCATAATAAAAACAGTTTTTAATTTCCCTATTTCTTTTTTAAAAATAACTACCAGATAAATACTACAAGCCAAATTTTCTTTTTCTTACCCACTGAAAAATACTACCTAAAATAACAACCAATAATATAGGTAATCCAATATTAATGATTTGCCATTGAACCCTCTTCTCGGCTAGTTTTTTCTTGTCCAATAATCGCAAAATAAAGTCTTTGTTTCTACTTTCAAATAGGTTATTTGTACTCACTAAATAGTCTACGCTATTCAATAAGAACTCTCTATTGGCAAATCGATAATTTTCTTGCAGCAACATACCCATAGGAACTGGACCCGTCGTTTGGCTTAGATCATTGGTAAAAATATCTGCATCGGCAATAACAATTTGCTTTGTGGAATTTATTGCTTTGTTTAAAAAAGGTTTACCCGTGCTTCGTAAAATTGAATCCGCTAAAACACCACTAATTCTATTGTTAAAAAAAGAATTGAACTTACCTTCTAACAAAACCGCCACTGGCACATAGCTAGATTGAAAACTCCGCATATCTTCTTCGGATTTTACACTGTTTACCGAAACTATTGCTGGTGATGCTAGTCGTCGACTATTGGTGTCTGAACTTAAAAGAATTATTTTTTCAATACCTATTGCTTTTACGGTATCAATACTTGAAGGAAATAAAGGCAACACACGCTCAAGATTTTTTGATATAGGATTGTTTGAATGTGCCGATAAAAAAGGATAATAAGGCCAAGGCACTCTTTGCATTTTAGGACTGCCGTCTCCATTCCTTCCAATAACAATGGGAATTTTAGAACAGTTTAAATCTTGCAGTAAATCTCCATTGATTCTAACGCCATATTTAAACAATAAGTCGTCTAAGTCTAATCTCCTGTCGAATGCAGTATATTCGGCTTGGTTGCGCTTTAAACTGTCTAATTCTGCATATAATTTATCAATACACCAAATGACTTTGCCACCATGCATAATATATTGGTCAATTTTTAATTTATCTTCTTCTGTAAATGCTTTTGTAGGCTTTACTATTAACATGGCATCAATCATTGACGCATCTGGATAGCCTTTTTTTAAATCAAATACCGCTAAGCGATATTGGTTTCTTAAACTTTCGCCTAGGTCATTTACTTTTAAGTCAATGGGCTCCCCATTTCCAATAGCATATGCAATAGTGGGAATATTTTTGCGGGTTAGTTGATCAATAGCATTGGCAAATTTGTATTCCAATAAGGCCTCGGCTGCATTACGTGTGGCTTCAATATCTTCCTGTGGATCTTCGGTTAATACATTGTATTGTTTGAAAATTTTTCTACTGCTTCTTAAATCTACCGCAATTGGTTTTTGATTTTTATAACTAACAAGTGCTGCTGGAATAATTAATTGTTGGGTAGATTTTTCTGAAGCAGATGAAACTGATGCAGCCTGTTCAAATACTACACCAAGTCTAGCCAAACTATCATACAACAATACTTTATTGGAATCGTTGGTAATGGACTCACCTGGTTTTTGAAAACTAATTTTTAATGTATTACCCCTAGTAATTGATTTAAAATCATTCAACAAGTCTTGGGTTGCTTGGTTGAGTTTTCTATAGTCGGCAGGTAAATCTCCTGTTAAAAAAACAGTAATATTTACAGTACTATCTAATTCAGTTAAGATTTTTTTTGTGGCAGCTGAAACACTGAATCGCTTTTCGGCAGTAAGGTCTAGCCGATAAGGATAATAGTTCGATGCAATGACTATGCAAACAAATAAACCTAAAAGCCCTAGCCATGCAAACTTATGATTGAATAATTTTTTCATGGATACTAATTAGCGCTTCAACAAATTTTGGCGGGTTACAAAAAGAAATAGGCTAATAATGCCAATGAAATAAATAATATCTCTACTATCTAAAACCCCTCTACTAATACTGCGATAATGAAATTGTATGCCTAACATTTCTATGGTATAATCTATCCCAGATAAAAATGGCAGCTTACTAAATGCTTCGAATCCGGTGTACAACAAAAAACATAAAAAAGCGCCTGCAATAAAAGCAACTACTGTATTATTGGTTAAACTACTTGCAAAAATGCCAATAGCAGTAAACACGGCTCCTAATAAAAATAAGCCCAAGTAACTACCAATGGCAGCACCCATATCTATCCCACCAGTAGTACTTAATTGTTGAATAGAAACTGCATAAACAATGGAAGGTACCAAGGCAGTAAACACAATGAGCAATGAGCCAAAAAACTTTCCTCGCACAATGGCCGAGGGAGTTAAAGGAAGGGTTTTTAATATTTCAAAACTACCTGACTTGTATTCGTCTGCAAAGGAGCGCATGGTAATGGTGGGCACTAAAAACAATAATAACCATGGGGCTAAACTAAAAAATCCACCCAATGAGGCATATCCAAAATCAAGCAAATTAGTGTCTGGAAAAACAAACAAAAAAAGCCCGTTAAGTAATAAAAAAACAACAAGGGCTAAGTAGCCAGTTAAACTACTAAAAAACTGTTGCCATTCTTTTTTACAGATCATCCACATAGTTCAAAACTAAATCTTAATGGGCAATACACCCAGTTCGAAGGTAATTTAAAGAATACTTTATGGAATTTATCACATTTGGCATCTTATTTAAAACCATTATTATGAAATTAAGAATCCTTTTATTTACATTTTGCTTACTAGGAATTGGCCTTTTCTCAAAAGCCCAAACCAAACAAAGTACTAAACCCTCTGCAAAACCAACCATTGAAAATGGCGCAGATGCAATACCTGTAGTGGTAAGTGGTACAAGAAAAAAGAAGCCTGCACCAAAAGTTGAGGTAACTAAGTTCACTCCGCCGGTTATTGTAAAGGATGGAGATAAAAAAGCGCCGCCACCGCCACCTCCAACTAAAACACCTCCACCACCTCCTCCCGCACCAAGAAAAACGAATTAATAAAGGCGTGGTTTTTAAAAGAACTATTTGTCAAAATAAATTTCAATCATAGAAATTGAAACAACAGACGCAGTATTTCATTAGTTAGCCAAATAGAAAGAGGCTGTATCAAATTAATGATACAGCCTCTTTTAAATATATTCGCCTCAATTATTATACTGCAAAACTCTCTCCACAACCACAACTTCTACTTGCATTTGGATTGTTGAAATAGAATCCTTTTCCGTTTAATCCATCAGAAAAATCTAGTTCGGTATTTACTAAGTATAAAAAGCTTTTTAAGTCGGTAACAATTTTAACTCCATTGTCTTCAAACACTTGATCCATGGGTTTAATTTCGTTGTCGAAATCTAATTTATAACTCAAGCCAGAACAGCCACCGCCAACAACACCTACGCGCAAAAAGTACGAGGCATCGCCAGTTACACCAGCGTCTTCCATTAACTGGACTACTTTCTTTTTTGCTTTTTCGCTGACGTAAATACTATTTTCAGTTGCTACTGCTGCCATATTAAATTGTCGTTTTCTGACTGATGTTTGCGTTACTAAAATACAAATTTAGTACACTGAATTAGTGGATTCTTTCTTCAAAAACCAATAGTTCCAAACCATTCTTAACGCGGTAATCGTTAATGGCGGCTTTAATAGCATCTTCTGCTAAAACAGAACAGTGAATTTTAACTGGAGGCAAATTTAACTCTTCTACCAAATCCATATTGTCAATTCCAACTGCTTGGTCAACTGTTTTTCCTTTCAACCACTCTGTTGCCAATGACGAAGAAGCAATAGCTGATCCACAACCAAAGGTCTTAAATTTTGCATCGGTAATTACACCAGTTGCATCATCTACTTCAATTTGCAAACGCATTACATCGCCACATTCTGGCGCACCTACTAATCCTGTTCCTACATTTTTTTTGGCTTTATCTAATGTGCCAACGTTTTTGGGATTGCTATAATGATCGATAACTTTATCTGAATATGCCATAGTAATTAATTTTTATTGATAGAAATTTTAAGAATAATTATTTAATCGATTAGTGGTGTGCCCATTCAATTTTGTCCATATCCACACCTTCTTTAAACATCTCCCATAAAGGACTCATGTCACGAAGCTTTAACACTGTTTCGCTAATTGCTTTAATGGTATAGTCAATTTGTTCTTCTGTAGTAAATCGGCCTAAACCAAAACGCAAAGAACTATGTGCTAAGTCATCGCCTAAGCCCAAAGCCTTTAAAACATAACTTGGTTCTAAAGAAGCTGAAGTACAAGCAGAACCCGAAGACAGGGCAATATTTTTATTAAACCCCATCAATAAACCTTCCCCTTCTACATATTTAAAAGAAATATTACTTACATGTGGTAAACGGTGTTCTGGCGTACCGTTAATATAAGTTTCTTCTAATTGCATTAATGCATTTTCTAACTTATCGCGTAATTTGCTTAAGCGTTCTGCATCTGCACCCATTTCTAAACGAGCCAATTCACAAGCTTTACCAAATCCAACAATACCTGGAACGTTTAATGTTCCGCTACGCATACCTCTTTCGTGTCCGCCACCGTCCATTTGGGCAGTAACTTTTACACGTGGATTTTTGCGGCGTACATACAATGCACCAATCCCTTTTGGACCATACATTTTATGCGCTGTGAAAGCCATTATATCAATCCCATCATTATTTACGTCTACAGGAATTTTACCTACTGCTTGTACTGCATCTGAAAAGAACAACACACCATGTTTTTTAGCGATGGTGCTAATCTCTTTAACGGGTTGGATCACACCAATTTCATTATTGGCATACATGATTGCTATTAAAATAGTAGTAGGCTTAACAGCGGCTTCTAATTCTTTTAAATTAACCAAACCATCAGCTCCTACTTCTAAATATGTCACTTCACCACCAGAACGCTCAATATGCTTACAAGTATCTAATACTGCTTTGTGCTCGGTGGTACAAGTAATAATATGGTTTCCTTTACTAGCATACATTTCATACACACCTTTAATACCAAGGTTGTCTCCTTCGGTTGCGCCAGAAGTAAAAATGATTTCTTTTGGATCGGCGCCAATTAATTGGGCTACTTGCTCACGAGCATAATCAACTGCTTCTTCTGCTTCCCAACCAAAAGGATGGTTACGACTAGCCGCATTACCAAAATGTTCGGTAAAATAAGGAATCATGGCTTCCAAAACATGCGGATCCATTGGTGTTGTGGCATTATTATCTAGGTATATGGGGAACTTCAACATAAAAATTATTAGTTTATTTCTCTTATAACGCAAAAGTACTGCAATAGGTTTTATAAATTTGGCTGAGAAAAGCGCGTTACGAGGTTTTTCCTAATATCGTAAAGCAAACAATTTCTACAAAAACGAATGGTAAAATTAGAACATATTGGCATTGCGGTGAAAGACATCAACCAAGCTATTGCCCTGTACGAATCTTTATTAGATACCCCTTGCTATAAAACAGAAATTGTTGAAAGCGAAGATGTTACCACCGCTTTTTTTAAGAAAGGCGAAACAAAAATAGAATTATTAGCAAATACAAATACGGGTGGCGTGATTGAAAAATTCATTAAAAAAAAAGGAGAAGGGATTCACCATTTGGCTTTTGCGGTATCCGATATTTTAGCAGAAATGACTCGATTGAGTAGTGCAGGATTTGTGCTTTTACAAGACCAACCAAAAAAAGGAGCCGACAATAAATTGGTTTGTTTTTTACATCCAAAATCTACCAACGGGGTTTTGATAGAATTGTGCCAAGAAATAATTGACTAAACTATTTGTTACAGGTAAAAAATAAAATAGCCAATATTCCTACCAAAAACAAACTGATAAAAAGGGTTACTTTTTTTTTGACTTGAAAATTGAATTGATCGTTGTCCATTACAATCCTAATTTTTCAACAGCTACTTGTGCAGCAATTTGACTAGCGTCTTTTTTGTTGTAGGCTTTTCCAAATGAAAGTACTTCTCCGTCAAGAACTGCATTGATGGTAAATAGTCGCCTACTACCTTCCATTTTTTCTTGGGCTAATTCAAAGGCCAATATTTTTCCATTTTTATTTGCCCATCCAATTAATTTATTTTTTAGATTGATGTCTATAAGTTCTAAGTCGTCTACAAACATGTGAGGAATAACAATTTGTTTAAGCACCCAGTCACTAGCTCTGGGATATCCTTTGTCTAAATAAACCGCTCCCACCAAGGCTTCTAGCGTATTACCAAAAATCTGGCTCCCCTTTAAAGAATTATCGAATTTGTTGTAAAAAGTTAGTTTTTTTAAGCCCATTTTTAAGGCAATATCATTGAGCTGTTGACGATTCACCATCTTGCTGCGCATCTCCGTTAAAAAACCTTCGCCTTTATACGGATAACGTTTAAATAAATAATCAGCTACTATGGCACTTAAAACAGCATCGCCCAAATATTCTAATCGCTCATTGTTTTCGTCGGCAGTTTCTTTTACAGAACGATGACTCAATGCAGTTCGATATAGTAAGGCACTACCAGGTTTAATACCTAATACATTTTTCAACTGTTTGTTGAAAATAGCGTCTGGAGATTTCTTGAATAGTTGTTTGAAAAATTGCACGAGCTTAAGCTACGTATTTTTTTACAATCACACATGCATTGTGTCCGCCAAATCCAAAAGTATTACTCAATGCTGCACGAACAGTTCTTTTTTGTGCATGATTAAAAGTAAAATTCAATTTTGGATCTAAGGCTGGATCGTCTGTAAAGTGATTAATCGTAGGAGGAATAATATCGTAAATAACACTTTGAATACAAGCAATTGCTTCAATAACACCAGCAGCGCCCAAACAATGACCTGTCATTGATTTTGTTGCACTGATATTAAGGTTATAAGCATGTTCACCAAAAACTTCTGTGATGGCTTTTGCTTCTGCGCCATCACCTAATGGAGTGGAGGTTCCATGGGTATTAATGTAGTCGATTTCATCGGGCTGCATGCCTGCGTCTTTTAAAGCAGCAAACATAACATTGCGCGCGCCCAATCCTTCGGGATGAGGAGCCGTTAAATGGTAAGCATCCGCTGTTGCACCACCACCCGCTAATTCACAATAAATTTTTGCGCCGCGTTTGATAGCGTGTTCGTATTCTTCTAAAACTACCACGCCTGCTGCTTCTCCCATAATAAAACCATCACGGTCTTTATCATAAGGTCTGCTGGCCGTTTTTGGATCGTCGTTGCGTTCGCTCATTGCTTTCATGGCATTAAATCCGCCAACACCAGCTTCGCTGATAACGGCTTCTGATCCACCACTTAAAACAATATCGGCTTTTCCTAAGCGAATGGTGTCGGCAGCAGCAATCATGCCATTGGTACTAGATGCACAAGCACTAACCACCGCATAATTAGGACCACGAAAACCATGACGCATAGAAATTTGTCCGGCAGCAATATCCAAAATCATTTTAGGAATAAAGAATGGATTGAATCTTGGCGTTCCATCTCCTTTCACAAAATTGGTTACTTCTTCTTGAAAAGTAATTAACCCACCAATGCCACTAGCAAAGATTACGCCTACTCTGTCTACGTTAACATTGTTTCTGTTAATACCCGCATCAACAACAGCCATGTCGCTAGCAACAAGGGCCAATTGTGCAAATCGGTCTAATTTTCGAGCTTCTTTCTTTTCCATGAAATTGGTAGGATCGAAACCTTTCACTTCACACGCAAAACGTGTTTTAAATTTTGACGCATCAAATAAAGTAATAGCATCAGCACCAGAAACACCTTTTAATAAATTAGACCAATAATCTTCTAAATTATTACCCAATGGGTTGATGGTTCCAATACCAGTAACTACTACTCGCTTAAGTTGCATGTTAAAAACTTATGTGAAGTGGTAATTCGCTTTTCTTGACCAAAAGCCAAGAAAAGCGAATTAAATTATTCCTATTGAAGGGATATCTTACTTTGCGTGTTCTTCTAAATAAGCTACAGCTTGGCCAACAGTTGTGATGGTTTCAGCCTGCTCATCAGGGATAGAGATGTTAAATTCTTTCTCAAATTCCATAATTAACTCTACGGTATCCAAAGAATCGGCACCTAAATCATTGGTAAAAGAAGCCTCGTTAGTTACTTCTGCTTCTTCTACACCTAACTTGTCAACTATAATTTTCTTTACTCTTGTTGCGATGTCTGACATTATAAAAGTTTTTGTTACAGGCGCAAAAATATACTTTTTACCAAATAAGTAATCTTTTATAGCATTTTTGTTTTTATTTATTAAAAACTAACATTTATTAGTTAATTGATAATTTTGAGTTTTTTGATTAAAAAATCATTCCTATCTTGTACACCTTAGAAACGCCTATGCCTTTACAAATCATTGATCACGGCTCAATACAGCATCGTCAGATGGTGGAATTACGCTTCCAAATGTTGCGCAAACCTTTGGAATTAACCTTTTCAAAAGAGGATTTAGAAGCCGAAAAAAAAGATATTTTAATTGGCTTTTTTGACGACGGAAGTCTGGAAGGTTGTTGTATTTTAACAAAAACCGACGAAAAAACGGTTCAATTAAGACAAATGGCAGTGCTTTCTGGGCTTCAAGGGAAGGGTATTGGCAGGGTTTTAATGAGCTTTGCCGAAAATCTTTCAAGGGATAGAGGCTACAAACGCTTAACCATGCATGCAAGGGAAACAGCACTTGGCTTCTACGAAAAATTAGGATATACCGTAAGTGGTCCTGCGTTTTTAGAAGTAACTATCCCCCATTATGAAATGGAAAAGGAATTGTAACTATTTCCAATCTAATTTTAATAAAGAAACACCCTGGATGGGCAACTCAATTTTATAATTGAGTTGATGATGCTTTATGTTCAGTTTTTGAGGCGGATCAAGTGTTTCTAATTGCCCTGCCTTTTCGAGTTGTACAATTTGTTCTTGACTTGGTTGCTGAGGCGAGCCCATTTTCTTCCAAACTTCATATGAATTACTGTGGAACTGATCTATTCTATAATGGGTTAGTAACAAGGTTTTTGAAGGAATATCATTAATGGTTAGATGTACTATTGTTGACTCCTTTAAAACATCATCGTCGTGGTAGTTCCAGACCATTACAGCGGCTGTTTTTAAATCAGATGAAGCAATTGCTCCAATATCAGATTGCGCTTCTCTTACACTAGTTGATACAATTTTTTTTAAAGGATACATTTGATTTGCAGCAACATTTAATCGACTACCCTGCATCATACCAAACATCCTGAAAACGTTTAATACAGGCTTGTCTACGCCATTGGTTGCTAAATCTCTAAATCCGTAAAACCAGGGTTGATTTTCGAATTCAAAGGACCATGATACTGCTCCTAAAAAATTTACATTAAGTGAATCTGCCAAAGCATATTTGCGTGCAAATGAAGCAGCTGTATAACTAGAATACATCGTGCCATTGCGATAAGCATTTTCTGGATTGGTTGCCATACCACAAGCCGCACAACCTTCTGGATCAGATTCTCCAATGATAATGGGTAATTTTTTTAATGAAGGATACCCAGCTACAATTGAAAATCCACTTGCTATATCCCGTAGTTGTTTACCCATGTCCATGCGAACATGGTTGTTAATTAATTTAGGACTGCCTTTTGCATGAAAAGCAATGAAATCAAGTGGTGTACCTATTTCACTAGTAGCATAATTTTTTTCTGAAATACAATGTTGTAAAAAAGCTTTCAAGAAATTAGCGCCCCTACTACCTGCTGGACCAGTTACATGTGGTCCTCCAATTTGAATAGAAGGCAAAGCGTTTTTTGCAGCAGCAACAGTATAATCATAGAGCTTTAGGTATTCTTGCAAACTGCCTCCCCAATAAGGACTATCTGGTTCATTCCATAATTCCCAATACCATGATCCAACTTCAGCTGCACCATATCTTGCCACTGCATGCAATACCCATTGTTTGATCAATTCAGCCCATTTTTGATAATCTTTTGGAGGAAATGTCCATCCAGTAAAAATATCGCTATAGGGTGTGCCTGGTTTCCAATGATGTTGGTATGGTTGTGGTTTGGTTGATAGCGCTTCGGGCATAAACCCAATTTGTGCTAAAGGTTTTATGCCTTTTTGTACATACGTATCAAAAATACTATCAATGATATTCCAACTATAGATGGGCTCACCATTTGCATTTTCTGTATAAACGTTTGTAGAGCCCCATTTCAAGGCAGCAACGCCATCTCCAGACACCAACAAGCTATGTGTTCTTACATGTGCAGGAACAGGGCTTAAATTAGCAATTTCAGTGAGTAATTTTTTACCATCTTTCATGTAAGTATAATTTGGTTCATCGTAACCAAACCATGCCCATGCAGGATACATTTTTCCAATTTTTTGATTGAGCGAAATATTGATATTAGCGTAAGGTTGATTACCCTTATTTTGGGCAATCAAAAAAAGATATGCCAATAAAAATATGGCTAATAAAGAAAATTTATTTTTCATACAACTAGCGTTATTACCAATTTGAACTGGAAAATATTAAAAAGCTATTTTTTTATGTTGTGATTGAGTAGACCACGAAGCTCGTGTTGTAATTCTGTACTGATATTTTCTTTAGGAACTAGAAAAAAAGATTTCGTATCGAAGTATAAATGAAAGAAATGCGGGCTCTCAAAAAAGTTAGTGAATTTACGCCAGTCCCAAACAACTTCTCCGCGCTCTGTTTCAATAACCACAGCAGTTTCATTCAAGTTCATAATAAATTGATCTTGAAACGTAGCCGACTTTTTATAGATTGAATTGGGTAAAAAATACCAGAAAGCCGCCATTAAAAACATCCAAACCAAAGACCCTAACAAAAAAGGTTCGGGCCTAATTTTTTTAGAATAAAAAAGAATTGCCGCTATAATTGCAAATACATTTACTAAAACCAACATCAATCGAATTTCTGGGCGTTGCACAAAATGATAGCGTAAGGCCTGAATTACTTTTGCTTTATTGTATGAAAAACTTAATTGCATATTGGTAAAACAAATGATGCTGAATTCAATAAATACTTATTTTATTTCTTGAAAAGTTTGCATACTAGCTGCAATTTCTTTTTCAGAAAGTCTTGTATTATCTGCAGCAATAATTATACGATATTTAAAACTGATGGATTTGCCTTTTTCTAATTTTAAATTGAGGGTTTCTTTTCCATTCGAAAACACTTTTTGACCTAAAGGATTTGCAGCAAACAAGCCATAATTACGTGCATGCCAATAAGTAGGATAACTAGGGTTTTGCGGATGATCAATAATAGCAATGCTAATAGTGTCTTTACCCATCTTTCCATATAACATACACCAAGTACCACGAGTACCCCAGGCTTTATCTCCTGTAGCACCAGCGCTAGTGATATAATTACCTGTAGTAGTGCTGTCTTTATTTGCTTTTACAGTCGTTACAATTCCTTTGTCATCTTTATATTGCTTGGTAACAGCAATAGGCAATTCTAATTCATGGGCTACACGTAAGCCCAAGAAACCATCTTTCACATCTGCAAATTGCACGTCTTGTACTGCCGTAAAAACAGTTACACGGTCAATGATGCGTTGGTTTTTTACAACAGAAATATGAAAGCTTGTTTTTTCTTGCATCAATACCTGTTTGCTTTGGTTATGCCAGTCTGCTTCGTAACTTAATAAGCCGTCTTTTCCGCTTCTTGTTTCGGTTATTTTGCGCGTGCGAATCCAACCGTACTTCACTTTGTTTTCTGGCGTAATTGCATACGAATTATTCCAGAAATCAAGCCCATTAACACTTTCGTAGTTCATCCACAAGCCAATATGGTGCGGATGATCTGTAGCGTCATTGGCACGAGGTGCTAGTGGAAACCCCCTAGTGATTGTTGTGCCATTCGAAGCAATAATAGGGTATAAAAAAGGTTTTTCTAAACTATCTGGATAGCAAAATTCTGTAAATAATTTGCCCCCAATATTGATGGTTACTTTTTGTTTTGACGCATCATTTTTAATTGTAACACTATTAGAAGATTGCGCCTGCAATAACTGTATAGTTGAAAGAATTAAAACGGTTATTATTATTTTTTTCATACCAACAATCATTTTTTTGAATTCAACTTTTACAATTATAGTCTAACCTGCTTTTCTTTTGGCACTAATAATTTCATAATGCTCCATGCAATTAAATACGCTACTGCACAAAACGCAAACATGATACTATATGACGTTGACATAGACGCAAGTACTAGCTTTTTTTGCAAGGTTAAAAACTCTGCGAATTGTGCAGGATTAATATGTTGTAATTGCGCTTGTACGTCTTTAGATAAATTAAAAATTTCTTTTTTAGTTACATCTATTGCATCACCATGTTTGTCTACTAATTTCAACAATTTAGCTTGCTCTAAATATCCTCCAAGCCCTTTAGATACTGCTTGATCCCAAGACTGGCGAATACCCGCTAATTTATAACTATCAAACATCCAACCACCCACTTTAGAAATAATTACCCCTCCAAATCCACCAGCCATTCCACCAATACCAATTACTGATGCAATTGATTTTTTAGGGAACATGTCGGAAACAGTGGTGAAAATATTTGCAGACCAAGCTTGGTGTGCAGAAGTACCAACTCCAATTAGTAGCACTGGTACCCAAAAACTATATATACCATATGGTTGAGCAGCTAATACCACCAAAGGAATTGCAGCAATTACTAACATTGCTTTCATTCTGGCGTCATAAGGCTTGTAGCCCTTGTTAATAAAATACGTAGGAAAATAACCGCCGCCAACACTACCTATCATGGTCATACTATATAAAATTGCCAATGGCCACATTACAGCAGTGCCTTCCATTGCATATTGGTCTTTTAAATAACCTGGTAACCAAAACAGGTAGAACCACCATACGCCATCAGTTAAAAATTTACCAATAATAAATGCCCATGTTTGATTATATCCTAAAAGCGTTGACCATGGTGTTTTTACCAATGATTTTTCGTTTTCAGTTTCTTCTTCAACTTTATCACTATTAATATATGCAAGCTCTTGAGGTGTTAATCTTTTTTGTTTGGTGGGTATTTCATAAAAAATAAACCAAAATATTAACCATAAAAAACCAATGGCTCCAATAATAATAAATGCAGTTTCCCATCCCCAATTTTTTGCAATCCAAGGAACAGATAATGGCGCTAATACCGCTCCAATATTTGCGCCGGAATTAAAAATCCCTGTTGCAAAAGACCTTTCCTTTTTAGGGAAGTATTCTGCGGTGGCTTTGATTGCTGCAGGAAAATTCCCTGCCTCACCAAAACCTAATAATGCACGAGAAATCATAAAACCAAGTATCGATACTGGAACAGCTGTGATGCCTATTAGGCCTAATACTGCAGCAGCACCAGTTCCTACAGGAACTGAGTATGCATGTATAATAGCACCCAACGACCACACAATAATTGCCCAAGCATATCCATTTTTTGTTCCTAATTTATCTACAATTCTTCCAGCAAAAAGCATAGAAATAGCATAAACAAATTGAAATACCGATGCAATATTTGCGTAGTCGGAATTTGTCCAGTTAAACTCCGTTTCAAGGGTAGTTTTTAATAAACTTAAAACCTGTCTGTCTAAATAATTTACTGTTGTAGCAAAAAATAGTAGGGCACAAACGGTCCAACGATACTTACCAATTTTCTCTGTTAACATGTTTATTGTTTAATTGATTGGATAATAGCTAATGCTTCAATAGTTGCTTTGGTAATTTGTGCGTAGTCTTTTGATTCTAACAATTGTTTGGTGATTAGTTTGCTGCCCATACCTACTGCGCAAACACCTGCTTTATACCAACCTGCAATATTGTCTTTGTCCAATTCAACGCCACCTGTTGGCATGAATAATAAATTGGGGAAAATTTCTTTAATGGCAGATAAGAAACCTGGGCCCAAAATATTTCCCGGGAAAAGCTTAATCATTTTAGCACCCAAAGTTTCTGCTTTAATGATTTCTGATGGGGTCATACAACCAGGAACCCATAACATATTATTTTTATCTGCCACTGCTGCAACAGATTCAACCAAACCCGGACATATAATATAATCTGTACCAGCATCTATAAATGTTTGAGCCATTTCACCATTTTTAATGGTGCCAATGCCCAAATACATTCCCTTCAACTCAGTATCACACAATTTGCGCATTTCTTTAAAATTCTGCAAAGCAGCTTCTCCGCGATTAGTATATTCAACAGCACGAATACCTGCAGCATACAATGCTTTCAACACTTCAATACTCACCGTAGTGTCTTTATAAAAATACAAAGGCAATATGCCTTGTTGGGGAATTAACTCAAGAATTGCTGCTTTCTTTTCCATATTTTTTTTTTAGTGAGCAATGTTATTTTAAATGAATAAATATAAATCAATTAATTACGCAATCGTTTGCGTATTTTTATTGGATAAAAATACTATAAATTCTTTTCAAAGCCCTAATTATTAAGCACCTTTGCGCGAAGGGCTCTGAAGATAATTAATTATTAATTTACCCCATCTTTTTATTAAAAAAATACCTAGTATCATGCCTAAAAAAGTTGTAACACTCGGAGAGATCATGCTTCGCCTCTCTACTCCTGGATTCGACAGATTTGTACAAAGCGACAGTTTTAATGTAACATACGGTGGTGGTGAAGCCAATGTGGCCGTAGCACTTTCTAATTATGGATTGAATGGTGTATTTGTTACCAAAGTTCCTAACAATGCTATTGGTCAATCTGCTATCAATCATATTCGCCGTTTTGGAGTTGACACACAGTTCATTGTTCGTGGGGGAGACCGCTTAGGTATTTATTTTTTAGAGACTGGCGCATCAATGCGTGCTTCTCAAGTAATTTATGATCGTGCAGGCGCATCTATTGCGGATGTTGATATCAGCGAATTTGATTTTGATAAAATTTTTGAAGGTGCTTCATGGTTTCACACAACAGGTATTACTCCTGCATTGAGTGACAAAGCTGCTGCCTTAACTGAAGCGGCTTTAAAAGCGGCAAAAGCAAAAGGCATTACTACTAGTATTGATTTGAACTACCGTAAAAAATTATGGAGTAAAGAAAAAGCTAGAGAAGTAATGACGCGCCTTTGTCAATACGTTGATGTTTGTATTGGTAATGAAGAAGACGCTGATACTACTTTAGGATTCACTTCTGAAGGAACCGATGTTACCAAAGGCGAATTAAACCTCGATGGTTACAAAAGTGTTTTCCAACAAATGAAAGCAAAATTTGGATTTAAATATATTGCTTCTACATTACGCGAAAGCCATAGTGCTTCTGATAATGGATGGAGCGCATTGGTCTACGATGGAACTGAATTCTATCATACCAAACAATATGAAGTACGTATTGTTGACCGTGTAGGAAGTGGTGATTCATTTGCAAGTGGATTTATTTATGGATTAGTAAGTGGCATGCCAATGCCTGAAGCAGCTGAGTTTGGTGTTGCTGCGTCTGCACTTAAACATACTATTCCAGGCGATTTAAACCATGCTACTATAACAGAAGTAAAAGAATTAATGAAGGGTGATGGTAGTGGACGTGTTCAACGCTAATCATTTTAATAATTAGATTTTAAAATACTTTTTATGATTGTAGATAGTTTGCAAAACACTTCAAAATACGCATCATTACATCCCTCATTTGCCAAAGCATTTGCTTTTATAGCAAGCACTGATTTGGCAGCTTTGGAGGTAGGAAAATTTGATATTGATGGCGCTAACATTCGTGGAATTGTTTCGGACAAAAATGGAACGACTGCTGCAGAAAGCACCGCAAAATTCGAATGCCATAATGCACATATTGATATTCAAGTTTGCATTAGCGGAAAAGAAACCATCGGCTGGAAACCTCGTGGAACCTGCGTTACACAAAGGGGCGAATACAATCCTGAAAAAGATGTGTTGTTTTATGAAGATGCACCTGATATGTTCTTTGGACTAACAGATGCACAGTTTGCTATCTTTTATCCTGAAGATGTACACGCGCCAATGATTGGTGATGCTGCAATTAAAAAATTAGTGATTAAGGTGAAAATCTAAATCGACTTTTTCAAATAATAGCATAAAAAAACCTGTAAATTTTACAGGTTTTTTTATGCTATTATTATACGTTTAATTTTATCTTCCCATCCATCCGCCATCAACAGTAAGTATGGTTCCGCTAACATAATCGGCAGCTGATGAAGCCAAGAAAACTGCGGGACCTTTAAAGTCATTAATTTCTCCCCAACGTCCTGCAGGAATTCTATCTAATATTGTTTTACTTCTTTCTGGATCATTGCGCAAAGCCTCAGTGTTATCTGTTGCAATATAACCTGGTGCAATACCATTTACATTCACCCCTTTTGAGGCCCACTCATTGCTAAGTGCTTTTACCAAACTACTTAATGCGCCCTTACTTGCAGCATATCCTGGCACATTAATGCCACCTTGAAAACTTAAAAGAGAACAAGTGAAAATAATTTTTCCAGAGCCGTGTTCTAGCATTTTTTTTCCAATTTCACGCGCTAAAATAAATGGCGCATCTAGGTTTAAAGACAAAACTTTATCCCAGTATTCATCTGGATGTTCTGCAGCAGGTTTGCGCATAATCATGCCAGCATTATTTATTAAAATATCTATTACCGGATTTTCTGCTTGAACCAAACTAATAAATTGGCGTAAACTTTCGCGGTCAGATAAATCAGCTTGGTATGCTGTAAACTTTCTTCCCACAGCATTCACGGCTATTTCAATTTCGCTTCCCGTTTTTTCTAAAGATCCTGAAACACCAATAATATTAGCACCTGCTTCGGCCAATCCAATAGCCATGGCTTTTCCTATTCCTTTATTACAACCGGTAACTAGTGCTGTTTTGCCAGTTAAATCAAATAAAACTTGGTTATTCATAGTGTGAATTTTGCGCAAAGATGCAATTATTGCACAAATTAACAATCAGGCGTGATCTTTTGCCAGTTAAAATAATTACGCGCATTTCTATAACAGATATCTTGAATGATATTTCCTACCCATTCAATATCGTTAGGCATTTCTCCATTTTCAATTTCTTCTCCAAATAAATTACACAAAATTCTTCTAAAATATTCGTGACGTGGAAATGAAAGAAAGCTTCTTGAATCGGTTAACATACCTACAAACTTACTCAACAAGCCCATATTTGAAAGCGCATTCATTTGTTTCACCATGCCATCTTTTTGGTCTAAAAACCACCAAGCAGATCCGTATTGTACTTTACCCGCAACAGAACCGTCGTTGAAATTACCCACCATGGTAGCCATCAATTCATTATCGGCAGGATTTAAATTATAGATAATTGTTTTTGCAAGTTTATTTTCGGTATCTAATTTTCCTAAGAATTTTGCCAATGCTTTTCCTTGCGAAAAATCACCCATAGAATCCCATCCTGTATCTGGGCCTAATTGGTTTAGCATGCGTGCATTATTGTTGCGCAATGCCCCTAAATGAAATTGTTGTACCCATGATTTTTCGTGATCCCATTCTGCAAAATGAATTAGCATGGCTGATTTAAATTTGCGCTGCTCAATTTCATTTAAAGATTTTCCGCCGTGAATTTTATTAAAAATGGCATCGATTTCAGAACCTGTAAAATCTTCAGCATAAATTTCTTCGAGACCATGATCAGATACAGAACAACCTGCTTCGGCAAAATAATCATGCCTACTTTGTAATGCATACAAATAGTCGTCGAAAGATGCAATTGAAATACCGGTTACTGCTTGCAACTTTTGTATATACTTATTAAAAATTTCCGTATCAGTTACATTCATAGCATTGTCTGGACGAAATGCTGGCAAAATGGGAATTTCAAATCCTTCTTTTTTCATTTGATGATGAAAAGCCAAATCGTCTAATGGGTCATCTGTGGTACAAACCAATGCCACGTTCATTTTGCGCAATAAATTACGAACTGAAAATGCAGGGGTTTGTATGAGCGCAGAAGCTTTTTCAAATACTTCTGTAGCATTTTTTGAACTCAATACATCTGTAATACCAAAATAACGTTGCAATTCTAAATGGGTCCAGTGGTATAAAGGGTTACGTAAAGTATATGGAACCGTTGCTGCCCATTGTTGAAATTTTTCGAGGTCTGATCTATCTCCTGTTACATACGACTCATCTATTCCATTGGTTCGCATTGCGCGCCATTTGTAATGGTCGCCGTACAACCAGGCTTCTGTAATATTTTGAAACTGATGATCAGATGCAATTTGTGCAGGAAGCAAGTGACAGTGATAGTCTATCACTGGCATGTGTTTGGCATACTGGTGATAAAGTGTTTGGGCTGTTTTGGTATTTAATAAAAAATGCTCGTCCAAGAAATTTTTCATACGTCTTCTTTAAATCAATATTCAAATGCTTTATATTCTAAAGCATTTATTATTATTATAAACTCACCCCTCTTTTCCAAGGAATGAAATCGTCTTGACCATGAACCACAGCACTAACTTTAGTAGTGCCACTTGCTACACCAATTAAGTATTCAAAAATTCTTTCGCCAGCTGCTTCAATGGTTTCTTCTCCGTCAATAATAGTTCCAGTATTAATATCAATAATATCTGGCATTCTATTTTTTAAAGCAGTGTTGGATGAAAGTTTTACAACCGGACAAATTGGATTTCCTGTTGGTGTGCCAAGACCTGTAGTAAATAATACAACAGTAGCGCCAGAAGCAACTTCTGCGGTAGTTGATTCTACATCATTACCTGGCGTACACAATAAGTTCAAGCCTTTTTTAGTTACTTTTTCAGTATAGTCCAACACATCCGTCACTGGAGAAGTGCCACCTTTTTTAGCAGCCCCTGCAGACTTAATAGCATCTGTAATTAAACCGTCTTTGATATTTCCTGGAGATGGATTCATATAAAAACCACTACCGGCGTCTTCTGCTTTTTGGTTATATACTTTCATTAAATCCATGAAACGAATAGCATTTGCTTCGGTATCACATCGATCACTCAATTCTTGTTCTACGCCACACAGTTCTGGGAACTCCGATAGTATAACGGTCCCACCTAAAGCCACTAATAAATCTGAAGTATATCCAATCGCTGGATTTGCAGAGATTCCTGAAAAACCATCTGATCCACCGCATTCTAAACCGATGACTATTTTATTTAGCGGAGCCGCTGTACGTTCTTGTTGATTGGCTATAGACAATCCTGTAAAAGTTTGTTTGATAGCTGTTGCTAATAAATTTACTTCTGTTCCAGCTGTTTGTTGTTCTAAAATATACAATGGTCGATTGTAATTTGGAATACGTTTGTTGATTTCGTCTTGAAGCATTGACACTTGTGCATTCTGGCATCCTAAACTTAATACAGTTGCACCTGCACAATTGGGATGGGTAATATATCCTGCTAATAAAGCACACAATGCTTGTGCATCAGATCTTACACCACCGCAACCACCATCGTGCGATAAAAATTTTATTCCATCAATATTTTTAAACAAGGGTTCTTTGCCTTGAGATAAAACGGCTTCTTCAAAAATAGTTTCTTCAATAGATGCGCCTGTAAGATAGGATTGTGCTAATTGCTGTGTAAACTGGTGGTATTTTTTAGGACGCGCATAGCCCAATTCTTCTAATAATGCTTCTTTTAACACATCAATATTTCTATTTTCACAAAACACCAAAGGAACTACCAACCAATAATTTCCAGTACCCACACTGCCATCATTTCTATGGTATCCTTGAAAATGGCGATCTTTCCATTTGTCTATAGAAGGTAATTGCCACGCTGTTCTTCTTGCTCCTAACTTAAATCCATCAGATGCATGACGAATATTTTCTGTAGCAATTCTAACGCCAACTGGCAAATCAGTTTTTGCTTTTCCTACCAATACCCCGTACATAATAATGTCTTCATCTTTGGCAATGGCAACCGTTGTAAATTTATGTTTAGCAGCAATGGGCTCCAATAAAACATAATCAACCCCATTATAAGTAACTGTTTGGCCTGCAGCTAAATCTTGTAACGCCACTAAAACGTTATCGTTAGGATGGACTTTTAATATTTTATTTTTCTCTAGCATTTGTTTGTTTTTTATGGGCGCAAAGTTCCTAATATTTGCTCAATATTGTTATTTTTTAAATTTGCTACCATTTTTACAAGGTCTGCATAAAATCTTGGCAATTGCAATAAGTCTTCTCCCCAAATGGAGGTGTCACTTAAAATAGCAGCAATGGATGCTGAAATGATTGGCAATTGCCAATACTGGTGTAGCAATGCGGCTTTTTCGTCTGTAATAGCATATGTATTAGCTCCAATAGAACGTTCATAAAAGCCTTCAGATGTTTTTACTGATTGCATGAATAAAATATATGCCGCGAATCCAACTAACATCAATGTAGGTTCTTGCGAATTTGAGGCATAGTGTTTTTTTATTAATGGCAAATTACGCATCGCCATTTTTAAACTAAATTGTGCGCTGATATTAATCCATTTGTGTTCAATAAAAGGATTCCTAAAACGATCTATTACATTGTTTGCAAAAGCGGTGGCATCTTGCTCTGATATTAAACTGCCAACCAATAATGGCTTAATTTCTTGCAACATTAAATGGGTTACATAGTTGCGAAAATAGTTCGCATCCATTGCTTCACGCACGGTGCGAAAGCCCTCTAAAATTGCTACTCCGCAACAAAATGTATGTGTTGCATTGAGTAAACGTAATTTTATTTCTTTAAATTTTTGAATATCATTGGCCAATTGAACACCTTCATTTACTTGACTAAATGACAAGATTGATTTACTACGCGCTTTTGATGTTTCAATAGCCCATAATGAATAGGGTTCAGACATTATCATCAAATTATCTATATAGCCTAGTTCCTTTTCAGCTGCAGCTTTCTCTGTAGCAGCTAACATGCCTGGTACAATTCTATCCACCAAAGAATTACAAAAATCATTTGAATCATTTAGCCAAGCTATAAATGCATTATCAAGCTTATTATACTGTGCTAATTGAATTACAATCGATTTAAGTAGCGTTCCATTATTTGAAATTAATTCTGTAGGAACTATTACCATTCCTGCATCGGCAGTTCCTTGAAAATATTGGTATCGCTTATATAAAAAAGCCAATAGTTTTCCTGGAAACGAAACAGGTGGATTATTTTCTATCGATTCTAATGTTAAGCTAATGCCTACTTCTGTGGTATTTGATAAAATAATTTGAAGTAATGGATTTTCTGCACAAGTTAAAATGGTTTCCCATTGTGATTGAGCTGTTAAAACCCTACTTATAGATGCATTGATACTATTTGTTTCAAACTTTATCCCATTTTCAAATCCGCGTGTTAAAATAGTGTATAAATTATCTTGTTGATCAAAAGCATCTGTAGAACCTGTATCAGTAGATTTTACCACTACTACCCTTCCATTGAATACCCCTTTTTTATTTGCCTCATCTATATAAAAATCTGGTAACCCTCTCAACAAAACACCTGTGCCAAATTGCAAAACCCTCTCCGGCAATATCAAGTTCTCTGCAGAGGGAATAGATACACCTGCTGCGTTAATTGACTTTAAATTTTCTACACTCAATAACATTGATTCTATTTTTTTAAAACTACTTTATTTTATATTTTTAGCGTCCTGTACCATCCTTCCATTTAGAATATTCTGTGCTTATTAAATTTGCAGGCCAAGTCCCATACCATGCATAACCATTGCGTCTTTCGTATTCAATTTCACTAACCGCATATTTTTTTATACTATCTCTTCCACTAAACATTGGGCGATTGGTGCCAATTTCATAAAATCTAGCCCAAATAATTGATGCAGCATCTGCTACTACTACTCTGTCTTTCCCTTTTGGCTGGCTCGCATCTGGCACGTCAACAAATTTGATTCCTTTAATTGCAACAAGTTTAAACCATTCTACAGCAGCATCTACCGCTGCTTTCACTTGTGTTGAAGGATTTTTAATGCGCATTAAAAAATGCACAATACCAACAGATTCACTACCGCTTAAAGAAACCAATTCAAATTTTCTAGCCATTTCTGGTAACAAGGTTGTAGGATTATATTGGGCACACCAAACTGTTAATTTACCAGCTACTTTTATTTGTGTATTGAGTATGCATTGAATACCTTTTTCAACTGCATTTTTTGAACCAAGTATTAATGAAGGACTCACTAATTCAAAATCATTTTTTTGTTCGGCTATATCTGCTAGGATAGTTAAAACATTAATCATTGCATTGTCGTTGTAAGTAATTTGTGCACGATACAAACTAGCATCAGGATAATACTGCGGCCATCCGCCATTTTTATTTTGCGCAATTAAACAATAAGCAATTCCTTTTTCTGCAGCTTGTAAATAGCGAATATTGTTTGTTGTTCGATATGCTTTTACCAAGTACCGTATTTCTTTGGAAGTTGCTTCGTTATCTATTGTAGCATCCTTGTGTAAAGAGTCTGCTATAATTCGAGTTGCATCAATTACTGATAGCGAAACACGATAATCAACTTTAATTTCATTTACCGCTTTAGGCCATCCACCAATTGCTCTTTGGTAAACCAACATTCTTTCTGCAACGCTATCAACAATTGGATTATTTATTTTCTTTGATTGAACCGATTGAATAACTGTTATAGGATCTTTAAGTGTAGCTACCTGAATATTTTCTGGCTGCCATTTCCCTTCAAAAGTCCAACTAGCATTAATACCTGATGGATTTGGCGCCCCAGCTGCTTGTTGTAAATTATTGGCAAACCAAGTATAATCGCCTCCCTCTTTATGGCAATTGTAAAAATAAACACGATGCCCCCATTGTAAAATATTTTGCGGCTTTGAAGGATTTAAATAGATAGGCGTGTCAGCCATATTTTTTGCAAAAGAACAATCCAATAAATAAAACTGTGCATCTCTATGGTAGCGTCCTAATTTAAATCCGTCTTCTCCTTTAAATACACAATTTTTTAAAACTGTTTTCGAAGAATCAATAGCTGATCCGTCGTGCCAAATGGCTGCAGTGTTCCCATGGGCATTAAACACACAGTTTTCGGCATAGGCCCATCCTCTAGGACAATAAAAATCTACGCCTCCTTCCATCTCACAATTTTTAAAATAAAATTGTCCGGCGGATGTATTCCATGGGCTAACAGTGTCTCCACCATAGGCTTTAAAAATACAATCCCTTGCAATTAAGCGACTAGTATTAAAAGTTCTTAGTGCCATTTGATGACTATTGCGCTTAACTGTTTTAAATGGATTCAAACTGTCTTTAGGGCAATCAATATGCAAATCATTCTTTAACTCAAAGCCAAAATCATTGGAGATGGTTAATTTTTCGAGTATAATATCAGACCCATTTATATTTACTGTTGCCGTTCCCCAATCTGTTGGATTTTCACAACGCCAAATATCCCTTGCTTGTGTAAATACAATTTGTGTATTTGCTTTGTCTTCTCCAACTATGGCTACAAAGTTTTTATCGATAAATATTTTTTCTCTGTAAATACCTTTTTTAATAAAGATGGTTCTATAAGCAGTAGCATTTTCTGGCAAACTATTTAATGCCGCCTGAATACTTGTAAAATTACCATGTCCATTTATATCAACTACAATTGTCTGCAGATTAGCCTGTGCAAAAAAACTTAAACAACTAAATAAAAAAATAAAGCGCGTGCGAATCTGCATGGTCTTAATTAGAAAATTGAAACTATTTAATGTTTGACTTTACGGGTATTTGTTTAACCAACCATTTTACCAAATCATTCGCAGCTTTAGCATTCTCAAATTCGATTGGAATTTTTCGTCCGTCGGTGTATTCGTTATATAACCAAGGATCGCCAGTAGCAAAAACGGTTCCTTTACCTATTTTGGCTACAGCAAAAACAACTACTTCATTTTTTTGTAAGAATGATTTAGCTGGCGTTTTTAAAGTAATAGAACAGATTTCTTTTTGATAGATTTTTTTTACACTTGGCAGTATGGCATTTCCTGAAGGAATTTCAACAGCGCCTGTAGGATAATCGGCTCCAATAACACGATTATAACTGTCTTCGTTAAAATGAATACCAAACTTATCTGCTAATAAATTAAAATGTTCAAATTCTGTATTGCCTTTATCGTTATGGAATATCACCAACACCCCTCCTGCTTTTACCCAATTATACACTGCTATAGCATCATTGGCTTGCACATAATTAGGATGTGGATTGTCTGCAATATTATCTGCGTCAACAATAAAATAGATAGCTGCATTGGCTAAGTTTTTAGCAGTGGGTGCTTCACTTAAAGTTTTTGTTTGAATGCCATTTTGGTTAAAAATATTTCCTAAAAAAGAGAATCCACTACTTTGAAACTCTTCCCATTTGTAATGAAATGGTTTTAAATTTCCTTTACTATCTTTCTTACGTTCTGCATTATAATAATCATCTAGTAAAACAGTTTTTCCATTTCCAATTTTTACACTTGCAATCAGTTCCATTTCGTTAGCCGCTTGAATAAATGCACCTACCCCTTTTTGGTCGTTCAAAACAATTTTCTCGTGCATATAATATTCATAACTACCATCACGATATGGATTGCCACCTAAGCCACTCACACTAACCGTTCCATTTAAATTTGTTTGACCATTAGCACCCGTTTCTACAAATTTTTTCAGGATTGCGTCGAATGCCTTTTTTGCATTTTCTAAATAGCTTGCAGGTAAATAGCCTAGCCTAACACCTTTTGCCATTGTATAAACAAACATACAAGCAGCAGATGCTTCGAAATAATTTCCTGGTCCATTTGGTTTGTCTAAAATATCGTACCATAAACCAGATTTTGCATCTTGTACTTTTTTAATGGCTACTGCATAGCGATTAAGAATAGCAATGATGGAATCTTTGTTATGGTTAGATGCAGGAAAATTTTCTAATACATCTACTAATGCCGCACCATACCAACCCATGGCTCTTCCCCAAAAATTTGGCGAATTACCTGTTTGTTGGTTGGCCCATTTTTGTTGCTTGCTTTCATCCCATCCATGGTATAATAAACCAGTTTTAGAATCGCGTGCATGTTTCTCCATCCAAATAAATTGGTGGGCAATATCATTAAAAGCAGCTGTATCATTAAAGGTTACGGCATACTCGGTATAAAAAGGTTCCCCCATATACAATCCGTCTAACCACATTTGATTGGGATAGATTTTTTTATGCCAGAACCCACCTTCGTTGGTACGAGGCTGTGTTCGCAATTGTTCTCTAAGTGTTTCAACAGCTTTTCTATATTTTTCTTTAGCAGTTACATTGTAAAGAATTAATAAAATTCTACCACATAGAATATTGTCAATATTATGGTCTTCTTGTTTATAGGTTTTTATTTCGCCATTATCATTTACAAAAAAGTCCATACTCTTTTGCATGAAATTAAAATACTTGGCATCTCCTGTTTTATACCAAAGCCCTTCTATTCCTTTTAAAACAACGCCAAGGTCATAAGACCATTTTGCATTTTTAGCTGCATCTGTATTTAAAGAATCTCTTTCTCTAGCAGTTTCAATAACTGTAGCAGCCATTTTTTCTGACCAAGACTGTGCAAACAAACTAGTTGAAAGCATTGATAATAGACATCCGAATAGAACTATTTTTTTCATATGGTTATTTTATTGAAATACTTGAAGCGTCTGCACCAAAGCCAATTTCTGATTTAGTGGTTGCTTTTGAAGCATCTGTATTGGTAATACTTATTTTATTTGTTCTAACACCTTGTGCTTGTAATAATACAGCAGCAGGTGATGCATACTTTAATGCATTAATGAAAATCTGATCACTATTTAATGCATACACCACCGGATTTGTTTTGGTACTTAAAATAGTGCTATTGCTCAAGTGAATTCCTGTTGCTTCTTGAATATCAATACCTTCTTTAGTTTGCATGGTTAAATGATCCATCCAAACATTTTTTATGTGCATTTCTGGAATGCCACGAATAAAAATGGCTTTTGATGCACCATTGCAGGTGATATTAGTAAAATGAAAATTTTGAAACTGAGGTGTGCCTTCATTAACAGTTAATAATTCAACAACTGGTGGCTCTCTTTTTTCGCCAACTAATGCCACTGGGTCTTTTGCCATATAATACATGTCGAACAAAATAGCTTCTGCTGCAATGTCTTTCATGTTAATATTATTGGCGTAGATATTTTCAACCATACCGCCTCTGCCACGGGTTGTTTTAAAACGTAATCCAATATCTGTTCCAATGAATGTAGAGTTTCCTACAAATAAATTTCTTGCACCACCACTCATTTCACTACCTATTACAAAACCACCGTGTGCATGATATACTGTACAATTGTTTACTATTAAGTTTTCTGTAGGCATGCCTCTTTTTCTGCCGTCTTCGTCTCTGCCAGATTTAATAGTAATACCATCGTCTCCGGTATCAAACACGCAATCTTCTAACAAAATATTTTTGCAGCTTTCTAAATCTAGTGCATCGGTATTAGCTCCATAAGACGGATTTTTAACTTTCAATCCTCGAACAGTTATTTGATCACTCATTAAAATATGCGTAGTCCAAGCTGGTGAGTTTTCGAAAGTAACGCCTTCAATTAAAATATGTTTAGAATTAGCAATGCGAATCATATTTGGACGAAGAAAATCTTTGATTCCTTCAAAGTCTTTTAAAGTTTTACCATCAGTTAACTTGCCAATATTTTTTTCGGTAGATGCTTTAATTGCGGCTACTGATGGATACCAAGTTCTTTTATCATCAGTAATAGCTCCCCCATATAAAATTGGATGATTCTTCCATTCAGATTCTGTGAGTTTGTCTTTTTTAATAGGACGCCAAAATAATCCATTGCCATTCATAATCCCAGATCCTGTAATTGCAATATTCTCAAGACCTTCAGCCGTTATTGGAGATTGACACCTTGCAGCGTCTACTCCTTCAAATGACGAAACAACCAAAGGGTATTGATTAAAATCTTTGGTAAATATTACTAATGCGCCTTTTGCAAGATATAAGTTGATATTGCTTTTGAGTTTAATTGGGCCTGTAAGCCAAGAGCCAGCAGGAATACAAACAGCACCACCCCCTTTTTTGCTTACTGCTTCAATTGTATTATTGATGGCTACCGTATTTAAAGTTAACCCATCGCCCATTGCACCGAACTGAATAATTGATGTAGTATCTCTTTTAAAATGTGGCTCATAAACAATAGGCAATTCAAAACTAAATTTTTCGGCAAAACCAGATGGTTTTAAAAATTGCTCTAATGACAAATGCTGCGCAGCAATGGATTGACAAACCAATGAAGCCATACTTGTTGCGCCATAATTACTAAAATGCGTATTGTCTTCTTCTTTGCCTTTGTAATTTTTAAAATGACCGGCGGGGATATTTAAAAATATTTTTTTACTTCCTTCTACACCTTGCGCAACAATTAATGCTTCACTGCTTTTGTGTAAATCTATCATTGGAACTTTTAATACACTAGCTACCTCTTTTACAACGCCTGGATAATCGCCATGCTGGTCTACAAACAAACCTTTCTCATCAAACTTCCTGCGCATGACTGGTGTGATTAAAATAGGATTTCCACCCTTGCTTCTCACATCATTTACAAATTTAATTAAGTTTGTTTTATATAATCCATGCGCTGGTGCAGATCTATTTGTGTCTTCTACTTTTTGATCATTGTGCCCAAATTGAATCAACACATAATCGCCTTTTTTTAATCTATTCATTACCGTATCCCATTTGCCTTCTTTAATAAAGCTCTTGGTACTTCTTCCATTCAATGCATGGTTTTGGAAGCTAATATTTTGTGTAAAGAATTGAGGAAATAATTGCCCCCAACCACGTTCGGGATTCTCGTCTAATGGCTTGTCTGCCATAGTTGAATCCCCTACTAAAAAAACGGTAATATTCCGCTCGGGAATAGCAAAACCGCATACCGCTAATACAAACAAAAAAATGGCAATTCGTTTCATTTTAATACAATCGTTTTAAGTTAATATCATTGAATATTTACTCCTTTTAGTGAACTTAGGCATTTTAATACTCAGAACCACAACAATGCTACATAGTAATTGACGAAGCGGCTCTTAATTGAGCTTATTTTTTTACGCAATCGTTCCCGACAATTTCGCTAAGGAATTAAGGCCTAGTAAGGGATTCATTCAAAAAACTTAGCCTAATTGCTTGCATATAAACTCATTCAAGAATTTACAAGCTGCTTACTTAGCCAAAAACTGTAATTTAGTAGCTATTTCGCGATTAAAATCGCCTACTATATTGTCATGAAATTCGAAGCTGTAACTATAAAAGATATTGCCATTGCACTTGGGTTATCGACCTCAACGGTATCGCGTGCATTAAGAGATAGTTATGAAATTAGCCCTGCAACCAAAAAAAATGTATTAGAATACGCCGAAAAAATCAATTACCGCCCAAACCCCATTGCGCTTAGTTTAAAAGAAAAAAGAAGCCATTCAATTGGGGTTATTGTTTGTGAAATAGCCAATAGTTTCTTTTCTCAAACGATTAATGGTATAGAATCAATTGCCTACAGCAAGGGGTACAACGTAATCATTTCGCAAAGTCATGAATCTTACGACAGAGAAGTAATCGACTTAAACTACTTGGCGTCTCGTTCGATTGATGGATTATTAATTTCAGTATCTGCCGAAACAGAAAACTTTTCTCATCTTCAGTCTTTACACGATAGGGGCTTTCCTATTGTATTCTTTGATAGAGCTGTTGAGTCAATTCATACACATAAAGTTATTGTAGACAATAACAAAGGCGCTTTTGATGCCACTGAACACCTGATTAAAAATGGTTACCAACGTATAGCTAACCTAGCTGGTTCTCCACATTTGTCGATCACAAAGGACCGAATTAAGGGCTATCGTCATGCAATTGAAACCAATGGCCTCCACTACGAAGAAGCCTATACCCAATACTGTTTACACGGAGGGATGGTTTATGAAGAAGTAGAAAAAGCTTTAGACGCTATGATGGCTTTACTAAATAAGCCAGATGCAATAGTTGCTTCAGCCGATAAATTAACTACCAATTGTATTCGTTATTTTAAATCAAAAAACATTCGAGTTCCAGAAGATATTGCTTTAATTGGATTTTCTAATCTTGATATTGCAGACTTGTTATTGCCTTCCTTATCTGTTGTTAGACAGCCTGCATTTGCTATGGGACAAATTGCCACTGAACTCTTATTGAAAATGATAGAAAGCAAACGCGCAGTTAGTGATTTTGAAAATCGCGTGCTTCCGCTAGAAATCATGGTACGAGAGTCTTCTAGTGCATTAAAATAGAATATTTAGTTACTGCCAATGCTTTTTAACCAAGCAGGATATGCATTAATTACCTGTTGTGGAGCGTAGGTATACCAAGCATATCCATCCCTTCTTTCTCTTAATACTTCTGCAAGTGAATATACTATTTTGCTATCTCTGTTACAAAAAATGGGCTTATGTGTTTTCAATTCATAGTATCGCGTCCAGATGGGTGGTGCAAGGCTATCAACAACCATTACTTTATCGGTTTCAGAAATTCTAAAAGGTGTTTCTAACCTAGGTGCCGGTATAGTATTAATTCGAGTGTTGTATATTTTAGAATCTTCGAACCATTGCACGGCATTTTTTATAGCGACTATGATTTCTTTTGAAGGATGTTGAATATCCATTAAAAAAAGTACAAGGTCGGCACTTTCTTTATTACAAATACTTGGGGGTTCAAACTTTCTAGCCCAAGCAGGTTCTAAACTAACTTCATTATACTGCTGACACCAGGCTGTTGGCATTCCTTTGTCATTAATTTGTGTTTTAATGATACAGTCAATTGCTTTTTCATAGGCGACAACTATTTTAGATCGATAGTTCGCATCTACAAAATCATAGATTGGCGATGCTTCTTTAATTGCTTTAAGTAAACTAACAATCCCTTCAAAAGCCCCGTCATTATAGGTTATACTCCTACTATAATTAGTTTCTAAGGGATAATATTGTGGCCAACCACCATTTGAATATTGTGCCGCTAAAATAAAATCTAATCCTTTTAATGCGGCTAGTTTATATTTTTCAAAATTGGTTTCATTGTATGCAATAGCTAGTGCTGCTATTTGTGTGTAAGTACTTCCATTGTCGAAAGTTGTATTCAACGTTTTTTTAGCATTACGTATACTATCTTCTTGAATAGTAGAAAGTTTAGCAAATACATCATAATTTTTAGGCCATCCCCCATTGTTTTTTTGAAACAATAAAATATTATTAGCGATGGCTGTTATTTCGGTTGGCTTGTGTTTTGGCCTTCCTGGCAAAGCATTAATGATATTAGTTTTATCGAAAATGGCATACCAATGACCCGCATTATCCGCAAATGGCCTTGGATCAATTTGTACGATATTTTTTTCTGGATTCCACTTGTCTTTACCACTTAAAATTTGAGCAGTTGTATATTTTTCAGCTGCCTTATCTGTTAACTGGCTTGACCAAGCAACTCTTTTTTCTGTGTTTGATCCTTCCCCGATATTGCTGTACTCTGCATAGAATGTTGTTTTCTCTTTGTCTGGAAACATGGCGTCTCCCTTCCAAGGGTTCCAGCCTTCTGGATCAATATGGCTGCCTAATTCACAATGAATAAATACCGTTTTTGCATAAGGCCTCCAAGGACGTCCTAGATAGACTTTGTTAACTGCAGTGTCGGCCACTAATTTGCAATTAAAAAAAACAAATCCAAATACCTGTGATGATTTTGTAGCCGCTGCAGTTATAAAAGAATTGGTTTTACTTTTTATGGTACAAGATTCAAATACCACAGTTGCTTCACCAAAAATAAAATCGGTAGTGCCCTCTATATAACAGTCTTGGTAGTATTGACGGCTTTGCTCTGTTGCTAAATATAAAGTGTCTTGATTGCCTATAATTTTACAATTTTTAATAGTCACTCGATCTGCACTAACATGCAAGGCCAATGCCTGACCTACAGCGCCAGCTGTATTTTGTATGGTTAAATTACTGGCAGAAAAATCATTGCCTTCTACTAAAACAGTATAAGAATTAAAAGTATTAAACTTGTCTTTACCCATTCCATCATTGCCACTAGGAATTGGTTTTCCAGAAAAATCATTATTGGTAATAATGGTACTGTCTATGGATTCTCCAATTAAAGAAATATTGGTTTTATAAGTTGGTACAATTATTTTTTCTTGATAGACGCCATTTTTAATAAATATTCGAACCGTTTTTTGACCCAAATCTCGTACTGAATTAATGGCTTCTTGAATGGTTTTATAATTGCCTGTTCCGTCTTTTGAAACTACCAACTTAGATGGAAATACAACTGGCGGAATGATTTTTTTTTGTGCGTTTAGCACAAAACTAAATAGCAAGAAACCAACAAATAAAATGCTCTTAAAATCTCTTCTCATAAATTAAAATTTACGCTTTCCATGTATGCTTACCAATTGTATTCATGCCATTTAAAAAACCTTCTATAACACAAACTGTATCTTTTCTAAAATCACTTAACTTAATAAGGCTGCCATATACGGGCAGCCTTATTAAGTTTTTCTAAAAAACAATTTAATTAATACCCAGGATTCTGTGGTTTTAAATTATAGTTTGCATCAATAGAAGCTTGAGGCAACGGATATAATTCACTTTTACCTGTTACAAAACCGTATCCAATATAGTTTACATAAGTTGTGGTAATATTTGCATTTTTATACCAAGAAATTTTATTGGCAGCAGCAATTGCAGCAGCAGGTGTAATGGTATTATCAATTGGCACAACAGCAGGCGTTGCAGTATAAAAAGAGTTAGCCCAAATTTTACTATCGGTTGCTAATGCATTTTGATAAAAATACATTGAAGCAGGCAAGTTTGCAGACATAGAATATACTGGAGGTGCCGCCATATAACTTGGCGCAGTCATAGCAAGGCCAGCAGCCATATTGGCTAAATTTGCTTTGGTTTCTGTAAGTGCTATTCCTAATAAATTCCACCGAATTAAATCGAATTTGCGAATACCTTCTCCACCAAATTCAAGACCTCTTTCTTTTACTAATAATTTAAAAAATCCATCTTTATCGGTAGGAACTACCGGAACTAATGCAGCATTTCCGCTATGACCTCTTTGGCTTACTTCTTTAAAGTTGGCTATTGCATTGGCACTTGGTCCATTACTAATTTCATTGTCAACTTCTGCATTCATTAATAATACATCAGAGAATCTAATTAGCGGCCAGTTTAATTGGAAATTTTGAATTGCTGTATTAGAAGCTGGAGTAAGTGTTACA
>Ga0214919_10001384_pt1 | contig 39949 bp, 33 predicted proteins | sample LL1503_MetaG_FD_177994 | JGI IMG/M metagenome (GOLD analysis project Ga0214919, IMG submission 177994) | Freshwater microbial communities from Lake Lanier, Atlanta, Georgia, United States - LL-1503 | ecosystem: Environmental > Aquatic > Freshwater > Lake | place: USA: Georgia | collected...
GACTCATTCGCAGGGCGGGGGTTATGTCACTGCTTATCCAGCCGGACGTTCTCTGCCAGATTCATCAAACCTGAACGCCGATAAAGCAGGGATGACGGCTCCAAATCACGTGCAAGTCGCTACCGGGTCTCGTGGTGTTTCGTTTTATTCGTATGGCGGCACCGATTTAATTGTTGACATTTTTGGTTGGTTCGTGGGTAGCCCGCAGATTGCTAACCAAGGTATGCCCGTCAATCCTTTTCCAGCACCTGAAGGATTTCCGGGTTACATATCAATTCCCCAAATCGGTTTAACTTCTCTTGTACGCAGTGGTACGCAATTTGTCAGTTTGGATCCTTCACACTTGGTTGAATCGCGCACTCCGAATCAGCCCGGAAATGTCGCAATTTTCGGACACCGAGTATCACACGGGCACGAGTTCAGGAACCTTGACAAACTTGGTGCAAACTCTTTGGTGTATCTCTACGTGGGAGGCAAGGTGTACACCTATCGGGTAACTGGCGTAGACATTCGCTTACCATCTGACCCACTGCTGTATGCCACAGTCTCTAACGATCAAACTTTGTCACTTGTGGCTTGTCATCCGTTGCACAGTGTGAAGTTTCGAATTGTTGTTCATGCAGAGTTGATTGACATCGCCCAATTCTGATTGAGTGTACAATCAAACCAAAATAGCCACTGGTCATTCGAGCGACAGTAAACCGATATTTCCGTAAGTGCGCTCAAGCGTCGCTGATGCAACAGCACGAGCCTTTTCGGCACCAGTACGCAACAAGCGTGATAGTTCAGCCTTGTCGCCCATCAGTTCGTGATAGCGATGCTGAATTGGCGCAAGAATCGCGACGACGGCTTCACCAGCATCGGCCTTGAGTGGTCCGTACTGTGTGTATTCGGCAGCGACCTGTTGCGGACTACGACTCGTACATGCCGCCAAGATTTCAATCAGGTTTGAAACACCAGGCTTTTCGGCGCGATCAAAACGAACTTCGCCGTCAGAGTCGGTGACTGCACGTTTGAACTTCTTCAAAATTGCCGCGGGCTCGTCGAGTAAGTACACAATGCCGGCATCGGTATTTGACGACTTCGACATTTTTGCCGTGGGCTCTTGCAAGTCGGTGACTTTGGCACCAGCTCGGGGAGTCACGATCTTTGGCACGACAAAGGTATTGCCGAAGCGCCCGTTGAATCGCATTGCAATATCGCGGGTGATTTCAATATGTTGACGTTGGTCTTCGCCGACTGGAACTTCGTCAGCGTCGTACAACAAAATGTCGGCGGCTTGAAGAGCGGGGTAGGTGAAAAGGCCCGCCGAAACGAAGTCGGCTTCGCGTTTTGCCGACTTGTCTTTGAATTGGGTCATACGACTGAGTTCGCCATAAGACACAGTGCATTCCATGACCCAGCCCAGTTGCGCGTGCTCGGGAACATGGCTTTGCACGAAAACCGTGGCTACCTCAGGATCTAGCCCGACTGCGAAAAGCGTTGCGGCCAATTCAAGGGTGCTCGTGCCTAGTACGCCCGGGCGATCGGTGACGGTGAGCGCATGAAGGTCGACGATGCCGTGGAAGGCGTCGCATTCGTGCTGACCAACGACCCAATTGCGCAGAGCGCCAAGATAATTGCCCAAATGGACGACTCCGGTGGGTTGGATGCAGGACAAGACGCGAGGCACGGGTCAAGGATAACGGCGCTCCAGCAGTTACTGGGGTTTATTGGGTCTTGATTGATCGGTGGTTTTTGCCGTTTTACCTGCTCCGAGCCTGCTCTGGCGATTAGCCTCAATGCGATGGCAGTTGACGTTTCCACCCCAGTATTTGAGGGACCCTTCGATCTGCTGCTCCACCTCATTTTGAAAGAACAAGTTGATATCTACGAGATCAACTTGTCAATCATTGTTGACTCATATTTGGCCGAAATCGCCAAACTTGATTCTCTTGACCTTGAGTTGGCGACCGAGTTCTTGTTGATTGCGGCGACCTTGGTCGAATTGAAGGCTCGGCGCTTGCTGCCAGGTCGCGAAGACATCGACATCGACGAAGAATTGGGTCTATGGGAAGAACGCGACTTGCTTTTGGCGCGTCTTCTTGAGTGCAAGACGTTCAAGGATGTGGGCCAAGTATTTGCCCAACTCGCTGATTCTGCCGATCGCTCGTACGCACGACGTGCCGGTCCCGATGAACGTTTCGCAGAACTGATGCCCGATCTGCTCGAAGGTGTCAAGCCCAAGCAGATGCTTGCTGCGTACATGCGAGCCATCACACCGAAGGTTGTCCCGCACGTCGATCTGTACCATGTCGGCGTCATCAAGGCGAACGTCTCTGATGCACTTGCTGAGTTGATTGATGAACTGCCGCGAATTCGGCGCATTAGTTTCCGTCACCTCACCGCCGATCTCGTTGATCGCCTCGAAATCATTGTGCGGTTCTTGGCATTGCTCGAACTTTTCAAACAGGGATTCGTCGAGCTCGAACAAGCAGAGCGATTCGGCGACATTGACATTGTGTGGGTGGGCGACGATGAGTCGGTCACAGTTGGCTCGCTACCCATCGACGATTACGAAGGCTAAAGACAAGGTTTAACCATGAGTGAAATAACTGAAACAAAAGAATCAGCAATGAATGGTCAAAGCGAACCGGCACCTATTGATGCCGATTTAGTACGTGCCCTTGAGGCCATCATTTTGGTTGCGAGCGATCCTGTTCCACTCGAACTGCTAGCGCAAATTTTGCAGCAGCCCGCCGAGGTCGTTGAAAGCCTCTGCGCATCGTTGGCTTCTGCTTATGAAGAAGCGGGTCATGGTTTCCAACTTGTGCAAATCGCGGGTGGTTATCGCTATCAGTCGCATCCCGATGTCGCTGCTTATGTTGAGCGGTTCATCCTTGATGGACAGCGGGCGCGTTTGTCGGGAGCAGCTCTTGAAACTCTCGCTATCGTTGCCTACAAGCAGCCGTTGTCACGTGCACAGATCGCATCAATTCGTGGAGTCGATCCCGACGGAGTTTTGCGCACATTGCAAAGCCGTGGTTATATCGACCAAGTCGGACGCGATCCGGGTCCTGGCCAAGCAGTGCTGTGGGGGACAACTCCGGCGTTCTTAGAAAAGCTTGGCATTAATTCGGTGAATGATTTACCGCCCATTGTTGAGTTCTTGCCAGGTGCTGACATCGTTGAAGCCCTTGAAGTGGGACTGCGCATTTCAAAGTCTGATGATGTTGCACCAATCGTTGAACAAGCAACTCCCGTCGCCGAGCCAGTCGAGGCTGCTCATGACGAACCGGGAGCCTGAGCCACCGCTCTGGGAGCAGTTAGCGGAACAGTCGAAGCAGCTTCCACAAGGTGAGCGACTGCAAAAAGTCATGGCTGTTCATGGCTTTGGGTCACGGCGAGTATGTGAAGACATCATTGCTGAAGGTCGAGTGACCGTCAACGGAGTTCTTGCCGAACTCGGTCGACGCGTTGATGTTGAAGTTGACGTGGTTGCTGTCGACGGAGTTGAAATAGGAGTTCGTCCGGGGTTGGTTTACTACTTGCTCAACAAGCCCGTTGGCGTGGTGACGACATCAAGTGACACGCATGGTCGACCGATTGTTGTTGATTATGTACCGGCAGAACCACGAGTCTTTTCTGTTGGTCGACTCGATGCCGATACTGAGGGTTTGTTACTCATGACGAATGATGGTGAGTTGGCGAATCGCATCGCTCATCCAAGTCATGGTGTCGAAAAAGAATATTTGGCTGAAGTTGCGGGCGGTGAGGTTTATCAAGGCGCCATTCGTCGATTGCGCGACGGTATTGAACTCGAAGATGGAATCACTGCGCCGGCAAAAGTCGCGCAACCAACGCCAGGCATCTTGCGTATCGTGATTCACGAAGGTCGTAATCGGCAGGTTCGTCGGATGTGCGAGGCCATTGGTCATCCCGTGACTCGTTTGGTTCGGACGCGCATCGGGCCCTTGAGCGACCGCAGGTTGAAACCGGGCGAATGGCGCGAATTGACCCAGCCAGAGTTGCGTTTGTTAACTGAGGCTGTGGCTCTCGTGGCGCAAAGATACGATTCAGAGCATGAGCAATAGCAGCATCGCTTCTCATCGCCGAGCCACGGTGCTTGGTCTGGGTCTCATTGGGGGATCAATCTGTGTTGCACTGCGTGACCGAGGCTGGATTGTGTCTGGAGATGACCACAACCCCGATCGAGTTACGCAAGCCATTGAGCGTGGCATCATTCAGCACGGTGGAATCGATGCCAATGCAGAAGTGACATTTGTGGCGGTGCCAGTAACTGCCGTCACCGATCAAGTACAGCGGGCCTTGCACGAAACCAATGGCATCGTGACCGATGTGGGAAGTGTGAAGGCCGGTGTTGCCCGCGAGATCAGTGATTCCCGTTTTGTCGGCGGACATCCGATGGCTGGTAGCGAACTTGAAGGTCTTGATGGCGCCGACCCCGAGTTATTTGTTGGAGCGGTGTGGGTGTTGACGCCAACGGCTTCAACATCCGATAGCGCGTTCGCAACAGTTGCGGCCATTGTGAGCGATCTCGGTGCCGAAGTCATTGGTTTAGAACCAGAGCGACACGACGAACTCGTTGCAGTTGTCAGTCATGTTCCGCACCTCACCGCTGCAACCTTGATGGGTGTGGCGAACTCTCGGGCAACTGAACACGCGGCACTTCTACGCTTGGCTGCTGGTGGATTTCGCGACATGACGAGAATCGCTTCTGGTCATCCAGCGATTTGGCTTGATATCTGTGCCGAAAATCGGACGGCAATTTTGAGTACGTTGACGTCGCTGATTGATGGTCTCTCGGGAATGCGTGCGGCAGTTGATACGGGAGACCGCACCGAACTGTTGCGGCGCTTGACATTGGCACGTGAAGCACGAGCCAATCTGCCAAGTCGTATGAAGGCATTGGAAGAACTTTCCGAAGTCCGTATTCCGATTCCCGATCGTGCTGGAGCGGCTGCCGAAGTGTTTACCCTGGCCGCCGAACTCGGCGTCAACATACCGAACTTTGAAGTTGTGCACTCGGTTGAAGGTGACCGCGGTATCGCAGTTGTACTGGTTGAGACGTCACAAGTTGAACTCTTCCGTGGCGGATTGATGGCGCGGGGCTTCCGTCCGGCTGTCCAGCGATTGGCCGAATAGGTCATGACTTTGCTTCTTGAGACTGCGACACAGCCACTCAAGGCCGTGATTTCAGTTCCGGGATCGAAAAGTATTGCGAATCGTGCGCTCATGTGTGCCGCATTGGCCGAGGGTACGACAACGCTGAGCAATCTTGCGTCGGGCGACGACACAGCGGCGATGATTGAGTGTCTGCGAGCGCTGCACATTGAGATCAAAGCTGATGGCACGACTGCAACGATCGTCGGTTCGGCTGGGCATCCAAATGGTGGTGCCGAATTAAACGCGCGGCTTGCTGGAACGACTTCGCGATTTATGACGGCACTTGCCGCGTTGTCTGTGGTGCCTTCGTTAATCACTGGTGATACACCGCTGCGCAACAGACCAATGAAACCGTTGCACGATGCGCTCACTCAACTTGGGGCTCAAGTGAAGTCGATTGATCAAGAAGGACATTTGCCCGTGTGGGTTTCTGGCGATGCCCTTGACGGTGGGACAGTTTCGATTCCGGGTGACATCAGTAGTCAATATGTGTCTGCCCTCATGATGATCGCCCCGTATCTTCCAGACGGTATTCGACTACAGCTGACCTCGCCATTGGTATCGCGACCCTATGTAGCAATTACTGCGTCGGTCATGAGTTCGTTCGGTGCAACTGGCATCGCAATTGGTGATCACACAATTGGTGTCGAACCAAGTACGTACACCGCTACTAGTTATGTGATTGAAGCCGATGCATCGTCTGCGTCATATCCACTGGCTGCCGCCGCGATTGCCGGTGGATCGGTCAAGATTCTTGGTGTTGGTCAGTCTGCGTTGCAAGGTGATGCGGCGTTTATTGAAGTCCTTGAGACCATGGGTTGCATCACTAAAGCAACTGAAAACTCCTTAGAGGTGAAGTCTTCGGGCGCGTTGCATGGCATTGAGATCAATATGGCCGATATGTCCGATTTGGTTCCGACATTGGCAGTTGTCGCGGTATTTGCCGATTCGCCGACTCGCATCACAGGAGTTGGGTTCATTCGCCAAAAAGAGAGCGATCGTATCGGTGATTTAGTGAATGAACTGAAAAAGATCGGTTGCGATGCTCGTGAAGAAGAAGACGGCATCTTGATTCATCCAGTCAGCTTCGATCAACTTCATGGAGCCGAGTTATCAACACACGATGATCATCGCCTGGCAATGGCTTGGTCGCTGCTGGCCTTGCGGGTGTCGGGAATCTCGATAGATGAACCTGAAGTCGTGAGCAAGAGCTGGCCTGAATGGTGGGACGTGCGATCCACTTTGTTGAACGTCTCGGCGAAGTAAAGTTGTCTTGTTATGAATTCTCCCAGTAATCAACCACTTGGCCATTCTGAGGAGACCACTGTCCGAGTTGCTGCGTTCGACGTCGATCACACTCTGACGAATAAAGACTGCGTGGTTCCATTTTTACGAGAAGTGGCTGGTTGGCGCCTGTATGTTGGGCTCGCCTGGCGCGTATTGCCGTTGATCCGAGCACTTTTCGCCCGCGATCGTGACCGAGTAAAAGCTGTGGCTACAAGTGCTGCGCTTGCGGGACGGTCAGTTGAACAGGTTGATGCGAAAGCCATCGGCTTTGCTTCGCGCGCATTTCCAGCATGGTTGCGTGACGACACAGTCAGGCGTTTGCGTTGGCATCACTCGCAAGGCCACAAGGTAGTGCTGGTTTCGGCTTCGTACAGTTTGTATCTGAAATATCTTGGCAAGTTGCTCGGCTGCGATGCAGTGATGGGCACCGAATGCGAAACAAACTCCGGTGCACAGTTCACTGGATCTCTTGTTGGCGCGAACTGCCGTGGTGCCGAGAAAGAGCGTCGACTGCGTGAATGGCTTAGTGGCGAAGGATTTGGTTCGTATGTGCTGTACGCCTATGGCGACTCTGCGGGCGACGACCAAATGTTGGCAATGGCCGATCATCCGTTTCGAATTACAAAAGAGTGTGTCGCTGAAGTGCCTGAATTGAGTGCAGTATGACAATGCCACCATTGCTGAAAGAAGCCCGTCCGAAACAGTGGGCTAAGAACATTTTGGTTTTTGCTGCGCCTGGCGCGGCTGGAGTTTTAAACGAGTGGGGCAGTTTATGGCGCACTTTGCTCTGCTTTGCTGCTCTGTCATTGACGGCGAGCGGAACCTATTTCTGGAATGACATTCTTGATGTTGAAGCTGATCGAGTTCATCCGACGAAGTGTCGTCGGCCCATCGCCGCTGGATTAGTGAATATCAACTCGGCTCGTATTGTCGGCACATTGTTGTTGGTCTCGGGAATTGCAATTGGCTTTATTCCTGATTGGCGCTGCGGTGTTGCAGTCATTGTGTACGCAGTGTTGACGGTGAGCTATTCAACAGTGTTGAAACATCAGCCAGTTTTAGATTTATTAGCGGTTGCTGGTGGATTTGTTATTCGAGCAATAGCTGGCGCAGAGGCGTCGTCAGTTGAAATGTCATCATGGTTTTTGTTATGTGCAAGTTTCGGAGCGTTGTTTATCGTGACTGGTAAGCGTTACGCCGAAATGAAAGAACTTGGAGAAGGAAATGGGTCAACTCGGTCAACGTTGATGGCCTACAGCTTGGATTATTTACGCATGGTTTTAGTTATCAGCCTTGGATCTACATTGGTCGCTTATTGCATGTGGGCCTTCGCGACAAAAGAAATTTCAGGCTCATCGTGGCCTTCTTATGAACTGTCAATCATCCCGATGTTGGCGGCACTCTTGCGGTACTTGTTGGTTCTCGAGCAAGGACGCGGAGCTGCTCCTGAAGAAGTTTTTGCTTCAGACCGGACATTGCAGGTTTTAGGCCTGATTTGGGTGGTTATCTTCGGATTAGGCGTGTACGTCGCTTGATCTTGCCCAGGTATTCAGCCGAGTTTCTACTCACTGAGTAAGATTTGCCTGCTCATGGAAACCGACTTCACAACTTCGCGCCTGACGGGCTGGGGCCGAACCTCGCCGAGTTCTGCTCGCACCGCTGAGGTGTCTCGTGGAGAACTTGCTGCATTTATCAAGGACTCGAATCGGCGCGGCGTTTTAATGCGTGGACTTGGACGCTCGTATGGCGATGCAGCACAAAATGCTGGTGGGGTAGTGCTGACCCTCAAGGGTTCCGCACAAGAGGCAATCCTTGATGTTGAGGAGGGCACCTTAACTGCTGGTGCAGGTGTGAGTTTGCACGACTTGTTGAAGGTCATCGTGCCTCGAGGTTTTTTTGTTCCAGTTACTCCCGGAACACGTTTCGTCACCGTTGGTGGGGCGATTGCCTCAGATATTCATGGCAAGAACCACCATGTTGAGGGAAGTTTCGGTAATCATGTTCGACGTCTAACTTTGATGTTGGCCGATGGAACTATTCATGAAATCGGTCCTGATCAAAATCCAAGTTTGTTTTGGGCGACGGTCGGTGGAATGGGATTGACCGGGGTCATCCTTGATGTAACTTTCTCATTGATTCCTATTGAAACCAGTTTGTGCACCGTGAATACCATTCGTTGTCGCAATATTGATGTGCTGATTGAGGAAATGTCTCATGGCGATGATGATCATCGCTACTCGGTTGCTTGGGCAGATTTATTGTCGACAGGATCTCGTCTTGGACGCAGTGTTCTGTGGCGTGGAGATCATACGAAACTGGCTGAGCTTTCAAGTAAGGAAGCAGCGCAAGCATTGCGGTATGAGCCGCGCCATTTGGCGAATGTGCCGCCCGTTGTACCGTCATTTGGTTTTGTCAACAAGCTCTCGTCTTCGTTGTTCAATGAATTGTGGTTTCGTAAAGAACCTCGTCGTAAAGAAGGCGGCCATAAATCGATTCCGTCTTATTTCCATCCTCTTGATGCCATTGGTTCATGGAATCGCTTATACGGTGCCGGTGGATTTTTGCAATACCAGTTCGCACTTCCTTTTGGTCGCGAAGACGAGTTACGACAGATCATTGAAAAGGTTGCTATTTCAAAAACTGCGAGTCCTCTCGTCGTTTTGAAACGATTCGGTGCGTCAAACCCTGCTCCGTTGAGTTTTCCGATACCGGGTTGGACATTGACAGTAGATATTCCTGCACGCGCCGAAGGTCTCGGAACTCTGTTGCACTCAATTGACGAAATGGTGATGCAATCTGGTGGTCGGCACTATTTGGCCAAGGATGCTCATACGACTCCATTGGCGATCACTAGGGGTTATCCACGGTTAAAAGAGTGGAAGCAAATACAGCGCTCAGTCGACCCCGATCGCAGATGGCAAAGCGATTTAGCTCGTCGACTTGAACTGATTTAGCAATTAGTGAACGACTCAAAGGAAAAGTGATGGAAAACGCTGTAGGCGAAGTGCAAAATATTTTGGTTCTAGGTGGTCGTAGCGAAATTGGAGTCGCGATTGCGCGTGAACTTTTAACGCCATCGACCCAACGGGTGACGCTCGCTTGTCGTCAGCCTGGTGAGTCACGAGAGGTTGAAGCATCGTTGGCCCGCAATGGATTGAGTGTTGAGTCGGTGAACTTTGATGCGGCTGATACTGGGTCGCATGCAGCATTCGTCGACAAGGTTGTTGCTGATTCTGGAGACCTTGATGTTGTCATTTTGGCTTTTGGAGTTTTGGGAAGTCAAGAACAATGTGATGACGATGCCCAGTCGGCTGTGAAGATCGCTCACACTAATTACACGGGTTCGGTATCAATCGCGATGGAGGTCGCCAAGCGTTTTCGCCAGCAGGGCCATGGACGTTTGATTATCTTGTCTAGCGTTGCGGGAGAACGTTCGCGTAAAGCGAACTACGTATACGGCTCAACCAAAGCTGGTCTTGATGCATTTGCTCAAGGACTTTCTGATGCCATGGTCGGGACTGGGGCAAGTGTCATGATTGTCCGTCCGGGGTTTGTGCATTCGGCAATGACGACTGGCATGAAAGCGGCACCGTTTTCAACGACGCCTGACGTGGTCGCCAAGTTGACTGTTAAAGGACTGCGTGCGGGTAAGCGAATCGTGTGGACGCCTGGCATTTTGCGTTGGGTCTTTATGGTGATGCGCCACTTGCCAGTTGCTATTTGGCGTCGGATGCCGATGGGCTGAAAGGCCCCACCTCAAGTATCGAGGTGTCGATTCCTGCGTACTTGGCATTGAAGTCACCATTGCAAGTAGGAGTACACGTTCCATCCGGGCGTGGCGGAACTGGAACTCGTACTTCGACTGCGTAGTCATACTGTGGTTCATACGGAGCGTCGTACGGACCGACGTTGTCACCATGCGAACACTTCTGGTACAACCGAACGAGATCATGTTGATACGAACCGCGTAGGCAGAAGTTGTTTTCAACAACTTGGTTGGGGGTATCGGTTCCAAAGGCGACTGATTCATTGGGTTCGATCCAGCCCGACCAGAAACGCGTCAGCACGAGCCAATCGGCGCCTGCAACGTCGTCAGCCAAGCGAGAACCAGCTTTGTCGGCGAGTCCAGGATCCATCTCTATGAAGTACGTCGCGGGCGTGAGTTCGGGGAACAAGTGGTAAATAAACGCATCGCTATACGACGTATTGCGTAAGTCAACTGGTCCAACTAAGAGTCGTTCGCCGGGCTGCGACAGTTTGTCAAGATCGGCTACGACTTCTTGAGTTGCTAAATACGGGCGGGTATCACCGAGATAGAAGTAACGATCACCACGCGTCACCTGCATCACTTCGGTTTTGCCGGTGACACTTCGCCATACGAGATCGGTGTATGTGCGAAGCGTGTAAAAAGGACAAACCAGCAAAATGAGAAACACCAACGTCATCGACGCCGTCAAGGTGCGCACTGTCGGATGTATTCGACGATTGCGATGGCCGATGACTTCGTAGAGGGCGATGAGAAGCAGCGGCCAAGAAATACATGACACCCATAACAAGTGCGCACTGTCAGGTCGTTGCAGTGCTTGGGGGAGTAAACCAATACCGAACAATCCGGCAATAAAGAGTGTGGTGAATCGGGGAGAGTCATTGATGAATGAAACTTTGCGTTGTTGACGAGCGACCACAGTGACAAAAACGGCCACAACCGGCAACATGAAAAACCAAATGAAAAGTTGTCGAGGGGCAGACAATGAAGGTACGCCCCACCATGGAGCAAATTTTTCACTGATGACTTGTAATGCGCCCTGGAGGTAATGCCAACTGGGTGGGCGTGGCAACTCTCGACCTGGCCGGAGATGTATGACTGGGTCGAGAAGGACACCACGAATCATCGCTGACGGACCAGCTTGTATGAGATGAATCCAGACTGATGTCAGGCCAAGCACAAGTCCACTGGCACATTGCGCAACTATGCGACGCGGTCGCTTCCATAATGCCCAGGCCAACACAAGTAAGAGAGCGAGAGCCAGATCTGGACGGAACGTGAGTGCAAGGCCAGCAAGTAATCCAGCGATGACCCAAGAGTTGCGCGAGTTGCTCTGTTGCGCGGTTTGATGTACGGCGCGAATCACGAAGATCACTGACCACAGTGCAATGCCGACTCCACCACTCCAGGCCAATGCTTGAAGTCCGATAGGTGTCAAGACAAAAACGAGGGAAAACAGACCGACCAGAGTGGAGAGTTTTTTACCCCATGGTCGACAGAGAACGATCAGCCCAGCGACGATGAGAAGGTGTTGCAGTAATCCAAAAGTGCGCTCAGCTGTCAGGTTGACGCCAAAGACCCGCATCCACAATGACAGGAGATGTAGCGAGCCTGGTCCGTACAGATGTAAGAAATCGACATTGGCAATATCGCCCTTGATGACTCGTTCGGGGAATACCAGCATGAAGCCTTCTTCCATTGATGAGCCAACTGCTCGATAGAGAGCGGGTAGTGCCAACGCAATTGCTGAACCGACAATCGCAAATGATGCCCATGTCGACAAAGCTGCACGATGAAAGGCTCGTTTGATATTGAAGGTTCCACCATGTACAAATGGGTTGTTGTTGGGCTGATTAAAAGACTCGAGGTGTCGGTCCGACATCGCAAACTTTTTTCGAAATCGACTAAGCAGTGGGAAAATGCCGACGGCGGCAAGGACGCAGAGTGCTGGTTCGGCAGGTACTCGAAATCGCGTCGTGCCGTATGCGTACATTGCGGTCAACGTGACATTGATAAATAGCGCACCGAGGGGTAACAAGCCGGCTCGTCGTTTGCGGATGAGGTAGGCGCCATATATGGCCGCCGCCGCGAGTCCGTAGTACATGAAAAGGCCAGCTCGGGCGGCATTCTTATTACGACCTTCAATGGGTGCGAATTCGGTGTTCTGCCACGGACGGAAAAGTTCCCACTGGCGACCCACGCGGGCAGCGATGACTTTAGGTAACTCTCCGACATGGTCTTTGGCGTAGCTAAAACCCTTTTCGCGCCAGAAGAGAGATTTTTGTGCCTCATCACCCGTTGCATCAATTCCTTCGCGACGCAACTGTTCTTGGCAATCGAATAACCAAAAGCCTAGGAATTTTCCCGAATAAGCCTCGTCGCAATTCGCGTAAACGAACAATTCATTTCCGTTCGTGGAAAGCGGAACAACTTCTTCAAATGAACGAGTGTTTCTGATGAACCAGGGGGCGAGCACGATGAGACACGCCAAGGCAGCGATAACAATGTTCTTCGCACGAGTACGAAGTGAAAGTTCTCGGCGGAGAAGGATCCATGGAGCGATCAAGAGAACTGTGAGCAATAATCCCTCGCCGCGTGCAAGTGCTGCAAGGGCAATGAGTGCACCCATCGCGACGGCCCAACGATATTGAGACGACTTCTGCTGCGAATCTTTCCATCGGTAAGCCGAGTAGACGGCGGCCATCGTGCACAGAGCCATGAGGCCCTCAGGGAACATGACGCCATCAACAAGCCATAAGTTCGGGTAGATCGAAGCTAGAAACATTGCGAGTAGAGCAATGGGATTGCGGTATTTCTCAGGGGCGACTCTTCGTGCTACTAAACCGACAAACGCGACGACCCCGGTTCCGATGAGTAGAGACAAAAACTTGTGATCAAAATATGTGGTGCCACCGAGTCGTGAACTGATGGACAGCACTAGAGGATATAGCGGACCATGTAATGCACTCGCGTGCCATTGTTGATATGCGATGAAGTTCAGAGGTTCAGGAAAGCCATGACCGGTGGCGAGCAAATTTGCCGTTGAATGATAAAAGAGCGGATCTCCGCCGTCGGTACGAGTTGGAGCGACAACGAGCAAAGTTCCAAGTCGAACAATGAGTGCGAGAGCGAGCAGGCTGAGGTATGACGTGCGAAATTGCGGGATGACGAACTTGTTTTTGCCGATGATATTGGCAGTCGTCCAAACACCGATGACCAGCAGTAATCCCAATGCTGCTGAAGTGCAGGCGGCCCATATGAAACTGGTGAATTGTGGACCAACCAGGGTTTCTACGTTGCCATCAGCATTGAGGATGACTCGCTCGACATGTTGGCGGGTGATGAGATCAACCGAGATTCGAGAGAACAGAAAAAAGCCGGGCGCAAGGTACGCAAGAACAGAAATCGCTCGGTGGGAAAAGTTTGACGAGAGCAGTGGTTGGGTATGGTCGACATCTGTTGACGATCGGCCGCGAATCATCGCGACGACGAGCGCTATGAAAGTGATGAGAATCGAAAAACCGACTGCTGGTCCGACGAAGGGTCGGCTGTGGCGAAAGAACAAGGCTGTCGAAACCAAGCGGCTGGGAGACACCTCAAGTTGAGGTTGGGTGACAAGCGCACCAACCAAAACTGTCCACCACGTGACATACGTGAGAGACGCAACAGTTGCTATGCGACGGCGGGTAGAAGGACCGGGGCAGAAATACTCAAGACTTGACTGGCCAATCAGAAACAGAGGGAAGATCGCCGAGACACAAAAAATAATGTCCAGCCAGTGACCTTGCGAGCGGCCTTCATTGAGCCGAGCAACCATGACGCATAGTCGAATGAAGCCAATAACTCCAAGGAAAGCGGCGGGGCGCCGAATAGACGAAAAAAGGGCGGGCGGGCTGATTGCTCAATGTTAGACAGTCTCAAAGGTTGGCTGAGGGAGTTCGGTCAAGGAACCTAGATACCGATGGCTGGACCTCCGGAATGACCTGAAATTGGCTGATCGGATGGTACTTTCGTGGTGCCGTGAATATCACTTGCCGTCCTTTTCTTGCCTTGTCGCGACCGCGTTGGAGGGTGGCTGTATCGCTATTCGTTGCGTTGGCGGCGGTGGTGTACTGGTGGTGGCCAGGAATCGAGGGTTCTGGCGATTTGGACCATGAACCAGCGGTGTTGCTCATTGGAAATGGTGACTTGAAGGATGCTCAAACCGTGGTGAGTCGACGTTTGATTGAAGAGGGTCTGACCGTGGCTTGGGTTGATGCGCCCGAATCATGGTGCGACGTGCCGGGTGTATTGGAGAGCGCCGATGTTCAACCAAAGCTTGGAATCGTCATATCACTGGATTCGCCGGTTTCATTTGAGTCGTGTGAAATGGACACAGATGAAGTGGCTCAAAATATCGTTGATGCATTACAAAGATTTGATCCAGATCATTCTGTCGTTGTCACTGGGTTGTCGGTTGCCGTAGATCCGGTAGTTGTAGCCTTGCAAAAACTTGATGTGCGTGTTGTTGATCCATCGAGCATGTTGGCCGACATTGATGAGCATGTTGACTGTTTATGGTGGGACGACTGTTTGCCCGATGAGAATGGTGTTGGCTACGTCATCGTTCGTGATTCAGAAGGGTTGACTCTTGCTGGTCAGCAACGAGTTGCCCGAATGATCGTGGCGAATGTTCAGTGATGTCTAACTTAACTGTGCCCGAGATGGCAAACGCGATGATCGCCAGCGGTGTCAAGCGCGTTCACGTTTTGGCGTGGCGCGATTTTGATGATGATGAAGCGGGCGGATCTGAAGATCATGCTCATGAATTTATGAAACGCTGGCAAGAGGCTGGACTGTCGGTGCTGCATCGAACTTCACATGCTGCTGGCAAGCCGTCTACGGCAATCAGGAGTGGCTATGACGTGGTTCGGCGTGGCGGGCGGATGTCTGTCTTTCCACGAACCATGGCGAGTGAGATTTTCGGACGTATGGGTAAATATGACGCTCTCGTCGAAATTTGGAATGGGGTTCCGTGGTTGTCGCCGGTGTGGTGTCGACGTCCAAGGATTTTGATTCTTCATCATGTGCATGGCCCGATGTGGAATCAGATGTTTTCTCCTCCGCTCGCGGCCATTGGTCGGGGTTTAGAAACGAAATTCGCTCCACCGTTTTATCGACGGACTCCGACGGTAACGACGTCTGACGATACGCGCGAAGAACTCATCCATTTAGGTTGGAAGCCAGAGCTCGTCACAACTGGTCCAGTAGGAGTTGATGATTTCTTTTCATCAGGTGGGGTTAAGACTTGGCACCCCTCAGTGTTGGCGGTCGGGCGACAAGCACCGGTGAAGCGTTTTATTGAACTCTTGGAACAGGTGAAGTTCACCCGTCAATTTGTTGAAGGAGCAACCCTGACTTTGGTCGGAGATGGTCCAGATCGAGCAAAAATTGTTGAGTGGATTGAGCAAAACCAAGCCCATGATTGGGTGACTTTGCTGGGCCGAGTGACCAGAGATGAGCTACGCGATCAATATCGTCAAGCCTGGGTCATCGCAAGTGCTTCGTTGGCCGAAGGTTGGGGACTGGCCCTCACCGAAGCTGCCGGGTGCGGCACGCCAGCAGTGGCAACCGATATCAGTGGTCACCGATGTTCGGTTTTGAATGGTGAAACCGGTCTACTCGCGCCATTAGAAAATCTCGGCCGAGTGATCGCTGATGTGCTACTTGATGATTCACTTCGCACAACTTTGGCGCGACATGCCGAGCAGCGGGCTCGAACATTGACCTGGGATGCATTGGCCGCCGGAGTCTTGCAGCCGCTGTATCTGCAAGTTGTTGGTCAGCCCTCGTGAAGTATTCTTCACAGATGTCGTCATCTGCTGTGGTCGGGATGTCCCGTCGAGCCATGTGGTTATTTGTTGTCATTGCCTCGACGCTCGCAGTGACACCGATCATTGTTGCACTCATTTCATTGTTGCGAGGGCACGCGTGGTTTCCTGCCGGTGATATGGCCCAAGCCGAATTACATATGCGCGGTTTTTTCAGCCACCCACCTTTAGTTGGGGCCGCAGGGCGCATAGTGAGTGACACTGGGTTTCAGGGCTCACATCCAGGTCCAGGGTTATGGGTCGCAATGTTGCCGGTCTACGTATTGGGCGGACGGAGTAGTCACGCTCTCTTGGCGGCGGCTGCCAGTGTGCATATTGCTGCTGTCGTGTTCGCAGTACGTTTGGCATTTCATCGAGGTGGGCGACTTTTGGCAGCAATGACTGCGTTGGCAACGCTGTTAGTGATTCGTGCTTCCGGTCCAGATTTCATGGTTGAACCATGGAATCCGTGGTTGGCAATCTTGCCATTCGCCGTCTTCATATTTTTGATTGGCGAAGTTGTTGCGCCAATAGCAGGCGCGAAACAGAAACGGCTTTCGTTAATCGCCGCAATCGTCGTTGGTAGTTATTGTCTACAGTGTCACGCTGGTTATGCGGTCTTGGTCATCGGTGCCTTAGTGGCTTCGATTGTTGTATGGGTGCGCGATGAATGCCGAAATACAGAATCAAAGTATTTGGGCTTATCGCAATCGTGGATGAAAATTCGAAGCGGCCTGCTGGTCAGTACCGCTGCGATTCTCGTCGTATGGTCGCCAGTTTTCATTGATCAGTGGCGTCGCTCGCCTGGCAATCTCTCAATACTTTGGGAACATTTTGTGACGCCTTCCGAACCGACTATTGCCTTGAGTGCGGCAGTGCGAGTGATCACAACCCAATTCAATCTCTTTGGGCTGTGGTTATCGGGCCCGGGTTCTGATGCGCCGTCTGAAGGTTGGGCGCGTTACTTCGGTTGCGTCTTGCTCATTGGTTTGTGGGCCTGGAGCACGTGGAAAGTGAAACAAACAAAACAAGCAATAATGTTGCGCTGGCAATTGATGATGGCCAGTTTTGTGCTGCTCGGCTCATTGTCAATTTTGCGAATTTTCGGTCCCTATTACGAGTACACAGTTCGTTGGTTCTGGATTCTTTCGGCGCTCACGACGATCACTTCATTATTTTTCTTGGTGAGGACTTACCAAGTTTTAGAAAAGTTGCGCAGTTCGCGAGTGTCAATGCGAACTTTGGTTGTTGGCGGCGCAGTGATGGTCGTGGGTCTGTTGGTGATGAGTTCATTGCAAACCGCAGATCGAGTCAAACTTCCAGGCAAAACTGAGTCGCGAATTTTGGCCGACCTCATTCCAGAAGTCAGTCCACTATTGAGTCACGATGACAAGTATTTATTGAGGATGTATGACCCGTATACCTTGAATGCGACGGGCTTCGGGTCAGTACTTGAACTTGAACGTCAAGGATTTGATGTTGGCGTCGAGGCATTTCAGGCTGCAGCCGCTCTTCCGCATCATGTGCGGTTTGAGGATCAAGTCGATCAAATACTTTGGGTTGTCGTTGGGCCGGCAATCAAGAACGCTGATGCTGATCCAGCCTTAACCAAACTCGGAGAGGCGAATCCGCGATCGGCGTCTGAAGAATTGTTGGCACAAAAATTGTTGAAAGATATTGCCCGAATGCTGACAGAGGCTGGGCGTGGTGAATTAGTCGCTACTTTAGAAACGCCAGGTGCCTCGTTGATATTTGCCGAGCCACCACTGCCAGATGACATTGCCGCCGTCGTTCGGCAATTGATTTCTTTGGGTCAACCCGTTGCTATGTACTCAGTGGCACCTGGCGTGCCCGTTGAATCACTAAAGTAGTTATTCGTGCTTGTTGCTGTTGTTTTACCTACTTATAACGAAAGCGAAAATATCGCGCGTTTGCTGACTCAACTCCGGCAAGTGTTGCCAGATAGCCAGTTATATGTGGTCGACGACAATAGTCCTGACGGAACTGGTGATATCGCAGAGAGATGTGCGGTCGATCTTGGTGGAATTGAGGTATTGCACCGACCTGGCAAACAAGGTCTCGGAAGCGCCTATCGACAAGGGTTTGCCCATGTGATTTCGCAGGGCGTTGATGTCATTGTCTCGATGGATGTCGATTTCTCGCACGACCCGCTCTCGATCCCAGCAATGCTTGCGGCGATCGAATCTGGCTCAGATGCAGTGATTGGTTCGCGTTACGTGAACGGTGGTGGCACCAAGAATTGGCCGATACATCGGCGGTTGCTGTCACGTTGGGGCAATTTGTACACCGCCGCTGTGCTTGGGATAAATGTTCGCGACTGCACCTCAGGGTTTCGTGCGTATCGGGCGTCGGCCTTGGCCTCAATAGCGCCAGAGACAACTAAGGCTGAGGGCTACGCGTTTCTTTCAGAATTAGTTGTTCGCCTGTCGCGCCGAGGAATGACGATTAGTGAAGTTCCGATTCTTTTTGTTGATCGCGAAAATGGAACTTCAAAGATGTCGGGACGAATCATCGCCGAGTCGATGTTGCTTGTGACCCGATGGGGTATCTCACATCGTTGGAACCAAATGAAAAGTTTTCTACAAAGAAAAAAACTTGGCCGAAAGCACTAACGCTTCAGCAATGGTCCAAGTTTGTCGCCAACTTTTGAGTAGCGCACAATGCAGTACACCGCGCGGATACCATCGCGCCAGCCAATTTTCTTACCTTCGTCGTATGTGCGCCCCGAATACGAAATTCCAACCTCGTAAATACGTACCCGTGATTTAGCGAGCTTTGCAGTAATTTCTGGTTCAAATCCGAAACGATCTTCTTCAATGACGATCGACTGAATCACTTCACGTCGGAAACACTTGTAACAAGTTTCCATGTCGGTGAGGTTGAGGTCGGTAAACATGTTGGACATCAACGTCAAGAATTTATTGCCAAGGCTGTGCCAGAAATAGAGAACGCGATGTGGGCGCCCACTTAAAAATCGTGATCCGAAAACAACATCGGCTCGATCGTCAAGCAAAGGCTCAAGGAGGAGGGGGTATTCGGATGGATCGTATTCGAGGTCGGCATCTTGCACGATGACAAATTCGGATGTGGCATGCTGGAAGCCAGTACGAAGAGCGGCTCCCTTGCCTTTGTTGACTTCGTGAAGTACGACGCGGACCTTCGCATTGTCAATGCTTGCCAAAATCTCGCGGGATCGATCTTTGGATCCATCATCAACAACAATGATCTCGGCGACCCATTTTGAATCCAGGACCAAGTTGATGAGTGATTGAATCGTTGCTTCTTCGTTGTAGCACGGGATAACCACGCTCAGGCAGGGGCGAACTTTGGTAGTCACAATGGAGAAACGCTAGCGGTTTGGTCGGCGGGTTCATTCTGATTGGGGCGGTGAGTCTTCCACGTTGACAGCGAAATGAGGACAATTCCGAGCAAAACCGGGCGATGTGAGCGTCGGAAGACTGATGGCCAGCCAAAACTCGGGACGGCACCGATGCGAATTTGCTGGGCAATCAGGAACAGCATCCCGAGGGTAATCAAAGCGATTCCAATTTTGTGTAGGTGCCTCGAGGTGAACGAAATAGTTGTGAGTAACCCAGCTAGAAGTCCGTAGAGCGGCGAGATGGTGAGTGCGGCTAGGCCAATGGCACAAGCGATGAATGCGAGCCGAGACAGGTCAACGGCCGGAAGTTTGCCCACTATTGAATCGTTACGAAGTTTGCGACGCCGTATTTTTGGAACACCGAGAATGATCAAACACATCAGTAAGCCCATCAGCGTGGTGGCGATGCCGAGCCACATTCGAAGTTGTGGAGTCCAAGTTGTTTCAAATGTCGTGTTGTCTTGTGTCGCGGGGAGACGCCACATTAAGCGTCCGCCAGCACTAGCAATAGGTGCGTTGAGAGTTTGGCCTGACAATGATCCTTCCCAACCGATATTCCAGCCATCGTTCAATTCAAGCCAGCAACCAGAATTACACGAAGTGATGGAAGTAGTTCGGTTGGTGCGTGATTGAGCAATCGCGGAGACTTGAGATGGTTCGGGATTCTTGGCAAGGTCTGAACGTAAAACAATGCGATCTATGGTGACTGATGCATTGAGTGAACTTTGCAGAATCCGATCGCCTGGTACTAAGAAAAGACTTTCGCAACCTTCAATCGTGATGGTATCGCCGAGAGATTGCGTGATTCGTACAGGAATCTTCTTGTAATCAAGTTGTACAAGATCATCGCGACATTGATCATCTGTGGTGATTTCCGTAGAACTTGTTGCTTGTGCCGTCAAAGTGAAATTGTCGTCGTGGGCGACATAGAAGGTTCGGTTGATTGACAACTCTGGATCTTGACGAAAGGTCTTGTATTCATCGGCTTGTAGCCGAGTAAACGAATACGAGATTGGTGTTGAGGCATCGGCAACTGCGGCGGCATCACGTGGAACCATGATCACTTCGGGCTGTTGAAAGGATGTCGGCAGTATTTCGGCCCATCCCACCGGAAGTTGATCGTCTCCCTCGGTGACGCCATCGATTCTGAGGCGAACGGTGTTTCCTGGTTGATCGAGTTCAATCGTTGTTACTGATGCGCTCGGGTCAATGACATGATTGGCCCATGGAGAGTCATTAACACTGACCGACATCGAGACGATTTGTCGTTGTTGGGTCGAGAATTGAGCAGGGACCAGTTCAAGGTGATCGATTTCTCTGCCGATATTTCCTCGGTATGTCAAGATTTGGCCAACTGGATTGATGCCCCAACCGACCGACCACGAAGTATCAACATTTCCATCGTTGGCGTTCGCTGGCCGATACTCGGGCAAGTACGACAGTAGTGCACCGTAAGCCGTCGCGGACAAGGTCATCCCAGAGTTGTTTTCGGCGATTGATTGCGTCTCAATGTGATCTGCTGCCAACGGGAAGACCGGCAATCGATTATCAAATGCGTCAAAGGAGTCAACGAGTGCTGACGTTCCTTCGGTTGCCCCCCACACTTCTTGCGACCCACGCCATTGGTGCGCACGTTTGCGATTGCTGTCGGTCACGATGACTTCAGGGGCACTTGCCACGGCCTCTGTCAATGCAACGGAATCAAAGGCAGCCGATGCCAGAACCGTACTCTTGCCATCAATTAATCCTGCAGCAGCAATGTCAACGATTCCGGTGCCGTCGCCAGAAACAACGACAGGGTTGCTGGTGATCCGAGCTCCACCAGGTGCATCACTGACTTCGTAGAGAGAAATTTCAGGTAAAGAAGTTCCTGGAAAATCTTGCAGGTCATTCGTTGTAAAATTAGTGGCCAGATTGATGGATGGCTCACCAAAGTCGGCGATCGGTGTTAGGCCAGGAGCCGAAGCAACGAGAGAGGCCGATCGTTCTGGTCGATGAACGCCAAATCTCTCGTATTGATACGAATTCACCACCATGACGGTGTCAGCGCCAAGTAAACGTGCGATGGGGGCAATGCTGTTGGCATCGGCTGTTCCATTTTGAAATGAGTCATCGAGGGCATACAGCAAATCCATGAAAGGAGCGCTTCCTAACGGCAACCAATCTCGAGTGATCAGCGGCTTCTTGGTAATGCCCGGGAGGATCGGGTCAACGGGATAGCCCCAGCGATAGGCCGCCGATTCGATACCAGGAAGAATCAAAACTGAGCCAGTATGTCCAGCATCAAAACGTTGATCGAGCAATGTGGCCGCTTGGGTCCATGCTGTTGGCAACTTCTCGGGACGTGAAATTGCGGGATCGATGTAACGACCACCAAAGAGTGCCGGCACGTTGAGGCATACGAGGAAAAGCGTCAGGGGTAATACTGCGTGAGTAAGACGGAGTGAATGCTTCGAGAAAAATACGATTGCTTGATGGACGAAAATCGCCAAACCAATTGCGAGAGCCAAGGCAATCAATGGGACGGCGCGAGATGATGATCGTAAAGCCAAGCTGACAGCACTCTTGGGGTGATGAGAAAAGTACGACCACAAGAGTGAAGGTGAATCTGATGGGTATGCGCCGACCGAGAGCACGACTCCGATGAGGAGCATCAAACTCAGCGGTCGTCTGAGTTTGTGATGGCACAGAAAACCAATACAACCGGCAACAACTAAAACTGCTCCAACGCCAATGATCAACAGATTGTTTTGGTACGGCGTTGACGCTGTAGTGAGCGCAGTAATTTTATTGCGGTCGTAAAAAAGCCAATACCCAAGACCACGAAGCGTTTCAGTAGCAGTGGAAGTTGCCGATGTTGATTGAAGGGCCTCGCTGTACGAAAGCACCGGTGCACCATATTTACCTTGCACCGATAAGCCGGCAGCCCACCAAGCACTCATTACGGCCGAAATGAGACCAAGTAGACCGGTCAGTGCAAATGTTCGTTTCCACGAAATCTTTCGTGTGCTCCACGCGTCAATCAACCAGATAACTGGAGCCGGGGCAATCATGAGTAGCGCGGTGGCGTTCAGTCCACCAGACGACATGATGATCAATCCGTAAATAGCAAAGTACTTCAGCTTTGGTTCATGGATGATTTTGAGAGTCAGACCTACGATCCACGGAAGAAGTGCCCACGGTAAAAGCAAAGCCGACGTGCGCGAAATATATGGCAACACATATGGTGAGAGTTGATAGGCGACTCCTGCAATGAAATCTGACTTCGCAGGAAGATCAAGCATTCGGGCGAGCCATCGTGCGCCAAGACCAGCGATGATAAGAAGCGTGCCGAGCCAGAGTCGATGGGCGATCCAATCTGGAATGTTCAGCCAATCAAAAAATGCAAACCACGGACCAGTTGGCCAGAGGTATCCGACATTTTGGTGGGGGACCCAGCCGCCGAGTTGACGGTTATCCCACGTCCATGCAGCGTCGCTGAGCAATCGTCCTGGATTGAGGTAGAGATACAACTTGGTGTCGGCGGGCATTTTCCCTGGCGCGGAAAGCAGTAGTGGAAGATAGGCGAGCAGAGCGATGATGCCGAGGTCATAGCGACGACGTAGCCAATGGCTCACGGAACCACCGCGTAGGCGCCGTATAGAGCGGTAAGGGTCACTAGACCACACATAAACAACCCAACAAGGTACGGCCACCATTCTTTACGTTTTGGATGATCAAGCCAAACCGCTGCGGCGATGAACAGTGGAAAGGCGGTAAAGAGAAATCGAGGTCGTGCAGTTACGGTGGCGGGTAACAACATCAAAGCAATAATGACTGCGCTGTAGGTCAGAGCTGGCAGGGGAATGCGATGTTTCTTCCAAACCAACCACAATAAAAAGAGAGTCAAGACAAATGAGGCCGCCGTTATAAGGTCAGTTGGTGAAGTGAGCGGTTGAGTGAATGCTTCGAGAGTTCGTCGAATTGCCGTGAGTCCAAAACTCGCGCCTTCTTTCCAAGCTTCTCCTTGGACCCTGAACCACACTCCTGATTCATCGGCGTGTTTATTGATCCAAAATTGGTAGCCAATAAAACCGATAGGCGACAGCAGCGGTGCGATAAATGGCCGAAGAGATTTCGTCTGTTTCCATGCTAAGAAAGCAGCTACGGCGCATGCAGCGATGACTGCAATTCCATTCGGTCGAGTAGCCGTCGCTAGCATGGCAATAACGCCAGCGAAAAGCCATTTTTCTTTTTGCAATAGATATAAACAGGCAGCTGCTAAGAAAAGTAACAAGGCTTCGCTGTACGCGAATGACAACACAAAACTTCCTGGGAATAGAGCGCACAAAATCATTGCTCGCTTGGCGGCAGAAACTCCGAACCATGAACGTGCAAGTAGTCCGACAAGAAGAATAAAACTGGCGCCGAGCACAAAATTCAGAAATAAAGCCGCCAAGGTGTCGCCACCTGGTAGCACGGCATTGACAATTCGAACGAGATGTGGATAAGCGGGGAAAAACGCCACACGTGCTTGGGTGTCGTCATACGTGATGTGTTGCGGAACAAAGGTCGGATAGCCGAAGCGAACGATGCGCATGTACCAAATGCCGTCCCACGACGTGAGCACATCAAGAATCATCGAACCCGCTGATTTGGGAAGCGAACCGCCTCGAGCATGTGGATCAACTTTGCCAATGAAACCCCAAACAAGATGCTCTTTGATCTTGTTTTCGTCGGCCCGAAGTTCGGCCGCAACAATGGCGGCCCCCACCATGACTGCTAAGCGCGATAGCAGATAGGCCAAACCTGCATGCTTGAGCGCCGAACGCCACAGACTGGAATCGTCTTGGTTGGCGATCGGGGGTGAGGAGTTACTCGCGGTGTCAGGCATAGGCATGCGTACAAAAGCGCACATCACGACGCTAACACGGGGCGCTGAGGCACTTAGGACTAGTAGTGGCATCGATTGAGTCGGCAGAATGGCTACATGAGCCCTGCCCTATCAACAACACCAGTCATCGTCCTAGAGCGGCCAATCTCTGGAGTGGTGGTGATTCGCTTGAATCGCCCGGAGCGACTCAACGCCATGACGACCGAACTCGTTGAGGGGCTACATCAGGTGCTTGATCGCATTGCGATTGACGCGGATTGCCGAGTCGTTATTTTGACGGGTACTGGTCGGGGTTTTTGTGCTGGTCTTGATCTCACTGGATATGGAGACGCCCCGAATACCGAAGATTTTGGTGCAGTCCAGCGCTCGTTCGCTGTACAGAAGCACATTGCTGGATTGATGTCGCATATGCGTTCGATTCCGCAGCCGATTATTGCAGCGGTCAATGGTGCGGCCGCTGGTGGCGGTTTGGCGTTAGTGCTAGGTAGCGATATTCGAATCGGATCAGAATCGTCGAAGTTCAACGTAGCTTTCATTCGTGTTGGTTTCTCAGCATGCGACATCGGGACCTCATGGCTATTGCCACGTATCGTTGGCGTCGCTCGAGCGCAAGAGATGATGTTGACTGGCCGAGTGATTGATTCATCTGAGGCGTATCGCATTGGTTTGCTAGTTGATCGCGTTGCCGATGGTGATCTTGAAAAAGTTGCGATCACGAAGGCAGAACAGATCATGCTCAACACTCCATTTGGTGTCGCGCTTACCAAAGAAGCAATGTGGACAGCTCTCGAGATACCGGCAATGCAATCGGCGATTGATTTAGAGAATCGTCAGCAAATTATGGCGAGTCGCACTGAAGATGCCCGTGAAGCCATGATGGCGTTTATGGAAAAGAGACCACCAAATTTTCAGAACAAATAGTTTTGAAACGTATTTGTTGCAACGTATCAGTTGTTGCGAACTGTTACGGGTGCTTCGCCACCAGTGAGCGGATGATGACAAGCCACGAAGTGACCAGGCTCGATCTCACGCAATGTCGGTTCTTCGCTGCGGCAACGATCTGATGCGTTGGGGCAACGAGGGTTGAAGCGACAGCCAGCAGGTGGCGAAACCGGCGATGGTGGTTCGCCCTCAACGCTGATCTTCTTGACTGCAACCGTGGGGTCGGGAACCGGGATCGATGACAACAAAACATCGGTGTAGGGGTGAGCAGGATTGCGGTAGAGATCGTCGCTGCTGGAGACTTCGCAGATCTTGCCGAGGTACATCACCGCAATGCGATCGCTGATGTTCTTGACGACGGCCAAGTCGTGGGCAATGAATACCAATGTTAATTCGAATTCCTTTTTCAGGTCTTCGAGAAGGTTGACCACTTGAGCTTGGACACTGACGTCAAGGGCCGATACTGGCTCGTCACAAATAATCATTTGTGGATTGAGCACAAGTGATCGCGCAATGGAGATGCGCTGACACTGACCGCCAGAGAATTGGTGGGGCTTGCTTTCGGCGGCGCGTTGTGGATCAATGCCGACGTGTTCAAGAATCTTGTCGACAGCGACCAGCTGTTCGGCATTTGTGCCACGCTTCCAGATTGACAGAGGCTCAAGCACAATGTCGCGCACATTTCGACGCGGGTTGAGCGATGAAATCGGATCTTGAAAGATCATTTGAATTTTGGTGCGAGCTTCACGCATCGCTTCACCTGACAATGTCGTGAGTTCGGTTCCGTCAAACATGATCGAGCCAGATGTCGGGCTCGGGAGCTGCATGATGGCGCGACCAGTGGTGCTCTTGCCACAGCCTGATTCACCGACGATTCCGAGCGTTTCACCTTTGAGTACGTCGAAAGAGATTCCGCTCACTGCATTGACTTTGAGGCCGGTGCGACCAATAGGAAATTCAACGACGAGGTCTTCAACTCGCAAGAGAACGTTCTTGTCATCGCGAAGATGAGCTTTACCAGTGCCGGCCATTAGTTCGATCCTTCAGACGCAACAAGTTCGCCTTTGCGGGTTAATTCAACTCGGCGTTCTAAGTATTCGGGTGAGCCAACGGGATAGAAACAGGCAAAGGTGTGATCGGGTGAATCGGCTTGCTGTAGTTCTGGTTCTTCGTTTAAGCACAGATCACGCACGTAAGCGCAACGGGGTGCAAAGCGGCAACCCTTGGGCGGGTTCACTAAATCTGGCGGGCGGCCCGGAATGGTTGAGAGGCGTGAGTGCGATGGTTGATCGAGGCGTGGGATACTGCTGAGCAAAGCTTCGGTGTACGGCATCTTGGTATTAGCAAATAATGTCTTGGTGGGTGCCTTCTCGACGACTTTGCCGCCGTACATCACTGCGATCTCGTCGGTGTAGCCAGCAACAACACCAAGGTTGTGCGTCACGAGTAAAAGCGACATGTTGCGCTCACGCTTTTGCTCACTTAACAATTCAAGAATCTGGGCCTGCACGGTGACGTCAAGTGCAGTTGTGGGTTCGTCGGCGAACAACATGTTGGGACCACACGCCATAGCAATCGCAATCATGACTCGTTGGCGCATTCCGCCCGAGAGTTCATGAGGGTATTGATTCAAGCGACGTGCTGGCTCGGGGATACGAACGTCATGGAGAAGTTTCTCGGCAACCGCAAGAGCCTCAGTTGCGGACATGCCCAAGTTTTTACGTAGCGATTCGGAGATTTGCTTTCCGACTTTCATCACTGGATTCAGCGATGTCATGGGGTCTTGGAAAATCATGGCCATCTCACGGCCCCAAATGCTTCGCATTTCTTTGTCAGAGCGGTTGCCAATTTCTTGACCTTGATAACGCACGGACCCTTCGCGGATCACACCGTTGCGGGGCAGCAGTCCCATGATTGAACGCGAGAGTACCGTCTTGCCCGAACCAGATTCACCAACGACGCCGAGAGATTGACCGCGACGAATTTGGATAGAGACACCATCGACAGCACGCGCAATGCCGCGAGGTGTTTTGAAGTGAGTCTTGACATCAATCGTCTCGACGAGCGGTTCATGTTCGGAGCGGACCAATTCTGTTTCGCTCATAGCGTGGTCTCTTTAACATCGAAGAAAGTACGCAAGCGATCACCAGCGAAGTTCAATGACAACACGGTTAAGAACAACATCAAGATGGGGAAAAACGCGATCCATGGAGCATTTTGCAGGGTCTTTGAAGCATCTGATCCAAGTTGGATAAGACCGCCCCAGGTGATGCCTTTTTGCACCGAGAAACCGAGGAAAGCTAAACCTCCTTCGGCGACAACTGCGACGGCCATTCCAAGCAACGCGAGTGATGACATCGGGATGGCCACGTTGGGAAGGATCTCTTTAATGATGATGCGACGATTGGTCGCGCCGATCTGTCGCGCTGCCAAGACGAATTCGCGATCGGCATATTGCAAGGTCGCAGCACGAGCGAGTCGTCCAACTGGCGCAATGCTGAGCAAGCCGAGCACCAAAGAAACCGTTAACAAGTTTCGGTCAATAAGTGAGGTGAGCAAGATCGCTAATACAAGCGAAGGGAACGATAAAAGAACAATGAAACCGAATGAACTAATGCGGTCGATCCATCCTTTGTAATAACCAGAGATCACGCCAAGTGTTCCACCGATAAGGAATCCGGCAGTGATGGCCGTAAAACCGACCGTGAGTGAAATTCGGGCGCCGTACATCGAACGCGAAAACACATCGCGGGCATCTTTGTCGGTGCCAAACCAGTGGCTCCATGAAGGGGCGTATGGAGGACGTCCTTGGGCTGAATTAATGAAGTTGGCAGTAGGGCTCTTGATCGGCAAAACCGGAGCAAAGATTGCGATAAAAGCCATGAGTCCGACCCAAGTCACGCACAGCCAAAAACCTACGCCAAGTTTTTTGGCCACGATGGTGTCGTCAGGGGCTGGGGTGACAGGAGTAGTGCTCATCGACGGACTCTCGGATCGATCAGGGTGTAGGCGAAATCAACCAACAAGTTGATGACAACAAAGGCCGAAGCGACGATCATGACAATCGCCAGCACAACAGGGAAGTCATTGCGGAAGATTGATTCAACAAGCGTTGATCCGATGCCAGGGATTCGAAAGACAGTTTCGGCGACAATTGATCCGCCAATCAGTGCGCCAGTGTTGAGGCCGACAACGGTGATGAATGAAAAGAGCGATGGGCGAAGTGCATGGACAAAAAGGATGCGAGTTTTTGACAAGCCTTTAGTACGGGCCAAGAGGATGAAGTCTTGTTGCAGCGTTGTAATGAGGTCGGTGCGCAAAAGCCGTTGGTACACCGCGGCAACGGGAAGACCGATGGTGAGAGCGGGAAGAAGTAATTGAAACAAGCGACTGCGGAGGGGATCGTCAGCCATATAGGTGATTGGTGTCCATCCGAGTTTGAGACTGAAGACAAACTTTAAGATCACGGCGATTGCGAAGTTGGGCATCGCGACTAAGAAAAAAGCATTGATTGTTGAAATGCGATCGCTGATTTTTCCGGCCCGTGCAGCTGCGATAATCGCCCAAGGTATGGAGACCAAGATCGCGAACATTTGAGCGAGAAAAACCAGGGAAATGGTTCGAGGGAGGCGTTCACTAATGACTCCTGAAACTGGGGGTTGACCAGTTGAACTGAAAGTGACACCAAAGTCGCCGCGCACAAAATCTGATAACCAGATGAAGTAACGCACTGGCAGAGACCGATCGAGATTAAATTCTTTCTTGGCCAAGGCGATCATTTTGATGCTGTCGGGATTATTCACATCTCCGGCAACGGGGCCAAGAATATTGAACAAAGGGTCGCCCAAGATATTCAACGCTCCGAACGTGAGCATGCTCACTGCAAGGAGAAGAAGAATAGCTAAGGCGACCCTTTGAACGTAATAACGCATATAACTAAATGAATTCCTTCTAGGGTCGAGTCATCTACTCAGCTGGAGAGCCAAGTTGACTGGAAGAACATGCGACCGTTGATAGAGCACACGAGTGAATTGCCCTCAGGTGACTTTCGATCACAATTTCCATGAACCTTGTCGGTACTGACGATAGCCCACGACGAGTGAGTCATGAAAACGTAAGCGTAAGAATCGTGAAGGTTCTGAACCAATTTCTGGATCAAACCAACGCGCTCTTCTGGCGATGCCGGATTAGCGATCTCCTTGATCAATGCATCACGAGCATCATCGCAATAGCGCGGCCAGTTGAGTGAAATGCCACCAATGTTGCGGCACTCCAGCCAGACACGATCATCACCGGGGTTTTCGGCACCAAATTGACGCCAGCCCACCACGTTGTAGATACCAAGGGCGGCTTCTTGAATGTTGTCGGCCTGTGACTTCTCATCGAATGTCACATTGAACGAAGCTTTCCAGTTCTCGTTGTAAAAGTCGGCGATACGAGTTGCCAAGACCGAGGGGCCTGACCACTGGTATTCCATGTTGACTTTTCCATCGGTGCACTGTGCCACGCCAGCGTCGTCAACTGGATTCTCGCCGCAGTATTCAGCGACTAGAGCAGCAGCACCTTCGGGATCGTTGCCTTCTTGCTTGACGTCAGCGTTGTAGTACGGGCTATCGGGCGTGAACATCTGATCTGCCATACGGCCTTCGCCAGTGTTGAATAAGTCGTAGTAGCCCTGACGGTCAGTTGCGAGTGCCAATGCTTTGCGGACGCGAACGTCATCAAATGGAGCCTTGGCGGTGTTGATCATCAAGAAATACTCGTCGCCGTTGTCATCGATGCTCGTTGTGAGCGTCGGGTCATCACGGTATGTCTGGAACTGATTGGTGTCAGTTGTGTGAAGAATGTCGAGCTCGTCGTTTTGAATCATTTCGGTACGAGTATCGGGATCGGTCACTGGGTAGAACTCAATGGCGTCCAGGTAGGTCGGTCCGATAATGTCGGTGCCCCACCAGTTGTCATTGCGGACGAACTTGGTGACTGAGTCTTCGGTGCGGCTGTCAAACTGGAACGGTCCAGTTCCGACGGGCTGCTGTTCCAACGTCGGGTCAGCAGCGAGTGCGTCAAGCCAGGTCGGCGAAGCGATGTAGCCCAATTGAGCGGTCAAAGCTGTCGGGAAGAACTGGCTCGCCTCGAGTGGGTGGAACTCCATTGTCAGATCATCAATCTTCACAACGGCGCCTGTCTCGGGGTAGTACGGACGTACTGCCAAGCCGACGAGCGGGTCGGCGCGAGTGATTTCAAACTGCTTGATGACCGCGTCGGTGGTGAGAGGCGTTCCATCGTGGAAGACCACGCCAGCGCGCAATTTCAATGTCCATACCATGAAGTCGGCAGATGGCTCGATTGACTCGGCCAAGTAAGGAACAGCGTTGCCGTCAACATCGAATGTGAACAACGGGTCGAATACTGCCGAAGCCATTGTCAGACCAGCAACGGCGAGTGCCGAAGCGGTTGGGTTGAGGCCGTCAACATCGGCTTCGAGGCCGACACGCAAGGTTCCGCCAGCTACTGGCGTTTCTTCGGCAGGTGCGTCGGTCGTCGGTGCATCGCTTGTCGGCGCTCCAGTTTCGGCGGGTGCAGAATTTGTACTACTTGAGTCATCTCCACCGCAAGCGACAGCGACCACTGAAAGTAAGCCAACGACTGTTGCTCCTAAAATTCGGCGGGTGCGCCGATTGGACTGTCCAATTATTTTCAAGTTTCCCCCTTGTTAATGGTGCCTTGTGGCAAACCGGCAGTGCGAACCGCCGTTATCGCTCAGCGTCTAGATACGGGGTCAGACGTCATTGTCTGTCCCATTTATCTGAAACTGATGTGACGATAGTAACGCACTTTTGCGACTGACACGAATTATCCCTCTGAAATTTGGCAGCATTTGATCAGTCACTGGCAGGGTATTCAGGCGACAATAGAACGATGGCTGATCAGGCGAAACTACGAGAAGATGGGGTTGAGTTGCCGCTGCCGCGTCGTTTGAACTCTGAACATCCTCGATTTGAGGCAATTATGACTTTGCATCGTGAAGCTGTCGGCCGGCAGCGACCGACTTATCGAGATCCATTGAGTGGCTACACGGTGTTTACCGCCAAATTTTTGGCCGACCGTGGCTATTGCTGCGCGAGTGGTTGCCGACATTGCCCCTACGAGCAATTACCTTAGGACTAGTAGGAAAGTTACGGAGAAAACATGGCTGACAAATTGATGCGTAAATTCCTTGTTGCTGCGGGCAAGCCATTGTCACTGACGTCATTCCCAACTGACGACACTTTTGGTTGGGACAAAGATTCAGCCAAGGGTGAATTGGCTAAAACCATCAGCCTCATGTCTTTCGAGCAACACCGTTTAATGGCTGAAGCCAAACAGAGCTTGCTCATCGTTCTGCAAGGACGTGATGCATCGGGTAAAGACGGGCTTGTCCGTCATGTCATGACCGGAATGAACCCGGCTGGAGTCCAGGTGACGAGTTTTAAGGTGCCTGCCGGAACTGAACGGATGCATGATTACTTATGGCGTTGTCATGCTGCTTGCCCAGCCAAAGGCGAAGTCGGGGTGTGGAATCGCAGCCATTACGAAGACATCTTGGTGCCACGGGTGAAAAACCTCGTTGATGACGAAACCTGGTCGCGTCGTTACCGTCATATCCGCGATTTTGAACATATGTTGGTCGACGAAGGTACCAAAGTCATCAAGTTCTATTTGCATGTGTCACATGAAGTGCAGCGGCAACGTTTGCAAAAGCGAATCGATAACCCTGAAAGCAGTTGGAAGCACGACCCGAGCGATCTAACCGATCGTAAAATTTGGCCTTTGTACGAAAATGCTTATGAAGATGTGATGCGTGAGACTTCTCGACCCTATGCGCCGTGGTACGTCGTTCCAGCCGATGTGAAATGGTCCCGCGATTTGATCGTGGCCAAGATCATTTTGAACGCGCTCCAAACGATGGACCCACAAGTGCCAGCACCCGACGATTCGTTGAAGGGCATTACCGTCGAGTAACCCAACGCCCCGGCTTTTGCTTTACAACTTGTTCAGCGGGGCAATGGGGTGCGACTGAGCATGAGCGTCTACATTTGTTCCTACCGAGGGGCGTACAGCCCTGAGAACTTTGAAGGGACATTTGTGAGTAACGAGCGCGAGATCATGACATGGGAAATCTTCGGCGAGGCCTCACGGGCTTTGGCTCAGATGGTGGCCGAAGATGGCTACGACCCTGACATGATTTTGTCAATTGCTCGCGGTGGACTTTTGATTGGTGGAGCGCTTGGTTATTCGCTCGCTGTAAAGAACGTGTACACGATGAATGTTGAGTTCTACACCGGAGTTGACGAGCGCCTTGAAGTGCCGCGCATACTTCCGCCGGCACCAGACTTCGTTGATCTTGGTGACGCGAAGATTTTGATAGCGGACGATGTGGCCGACACCGGACACACGCTGCGCAGCGTGCAGAAGTTTTGTGAAGGCAAGGTAGGCGAGGTGCGTACAGCAGTTCTGTACGAAAAGTCGCATTCAGTTGTGCAAGCTGATTATGCATGGAAGAAAACTGATCTGTGGATCAACTTCCCGTGGAGCGACAAAGATCCGTTCATTCAACGTGATGGGCACGTTAAAGACGCCTGAGTTTTAACAGCGTTTTAGTAAACGTCGTTGTAGCTAAAGACGCGTTAGTTAACGGCCGGGTGCGCCAGCGCAATAACTGTTGTCATACACAGTCGTTGCATCATCGGTGACTTCAACGCCTTGGGCGGCATAGATCGGATGCAAAATGTCGTACAACGTCTGCACCTTTGCTGCATCAAATGAGCAATAGGTTCCGTCTGGGCTATTGGCACCGATTTTCAGTTCATCGAGCAAATTGAGTCCAAAGGTATTGAGTTCAGGGCTCAATCTCCAGAACCCGTCATAGGTGTTGTTGATCTCAATCATCGCGTCAGTGACAGGAGTTGGTTCGTTGTAATAATCGACCCAAGCCTGCGCCAATTTGGGAATGAAAAGTTTGAGACATTCATCAAGTTCGGCGGCGTGGGCCTTCAACATAGTGATTGCCGACGGATAGTTGTCGTACCCAAGTTGGCCGACTGTAAAGAACGACACATCGGCTGGTGCTCCATCTTTCCAGGGGATGTCATTTTCGTATTTGTAAATCTCGTTGGTAGCAAAACCTTGCTGCAGCAAATTCCCTGATGCCGCAACCCATGCGGCGTCGGACCCGTTATAACTGGGGTCACTTTGATCGGCTGTGATGTAGCCCTTCTCAATGAAGTAATCAATGTAGGCAAGACCAGGGAAGTGAATGAAACTCGCACCAGTGGTTGCGAGGTCTTCGGGTTTCTGTACATCGAATTGTGCAGGGTCCCACATGACCATGATGGGATCTTTGTCAAGAGTCTTGGCGACTGCGACGAGTGGAAGCGCAGCAGAATCTTTAATGATGTCGGCAACGCTGATAAATGCCATATCGGCTTTGCCGTTGACGAGAACAGCGCTGTTCTGCATATCGAAATTCTTCGCCAGAATTTCAACTTCTTGTAAGCCACCAACTGCATAGGACGCTTGCACCGGTCCGGAATATGACATTGAATCTTTGCTCGCGGTTCCGTTGGGACCAATGAGTTGGTACACGCCGCCATGTTCAAGTTCGGGGAACCAGTCAGTTTGGATTGTCAACTTGCTGGGGCACGGGCCAGTGGTATCAGACGAACCTTGGGACGTGTCATCTGAACCACATGCGACGATCAGCGAAGTCAAGCTGACAATAGAAACTGCGGTGGCGAAGGTTCGAATATTCATTGTTTCCCTTTGAGAGTTGGAAGTATTTTTCAGGATTATTGCCGATGAGTCAAGTTGGAGTCATGCCAGTTTCGTATGGCTCGAGACGTGATCGAGCCAATGAGAATAAACATTGCTATGCCAAATAGTGAAGCAGTGATAGTCCCAGCAAACATTTCGGGACGTTGAATTGATTGTTGCTGACGTGTGCGAATGAAATAACCAATGCCCTTTTCGCCTTTGGTGAAAAAGAAATCAGCAACGACCGAGCCAATAACGGCACTGCCAGAGGCGATTCGAATACCGGTCATCAGCGATGGCAATGCACTCGGGAACTCAAGTTTGATCAAACGGGTCCAACGACTCGACTGATTCAGTGTGAATAAGTCATGTAAAGCCCGGTCGGTCGATTGAAGTCCGAAAAGCATGTTCGTGATGACGGGAAATATCGCTACTAAAACAGTGACAACGAGCCGTACTCCCAGTTCTTCGCCAAAGAGTTCGGTCAGTAATGGGGTGATGGCCAAAATGGGGACTGTTTGCAAAATGACGGCATAGGGAAAAAGCGACTTTTCAATTCCTTTCGACAGGTTCATCAGTACGGCCACGATCACTCCAAGTACGACGGCGATCAGGAGTCCGAGAAAAGTGACCTTTACTGTTGGCCACATGTATCCGAGGATCGGTCGTAACCCATTGACCTTGTCATTGAGCGGTAAAAAGCCATCGGAAAAAATCTCGTGGGGGTACGGGAGGGCATTTCGTCGCTGAACCGGATTGTCGTAATGGAATTTGGCGTAGGCATACCAAATCGAAAGAAAAATGATGAACGTGATGAGTGGTAAAACGACGGTTGAGATGCGTCGATTTAGCAAAATCCGCTCGAAAAGTTTCATGCGTGAGCCAACTTCAAGTCATGGCTGATGCGACCACATAATTCAGCGAATTCGGCACTGTAACGAATATCGGGCACACGGGGGAATGGAAAATCAATTTTATGCTCGGCGATAAATCGGCCAGGTTGCGATGACATCACAATGACGCGGGTCGATAAGAAGACGGCTTCTTGAATGCTGTGAGTAATGAAGAGCCCAGCAAATTTCTCTTGCAAAAAGATGTTGAGTAACTCATCATTCAAATGTTCGCGAGTCATTTCATCAAGCGCCCCGAATGGCTCGTCAAAGAGAAAAACTTGCGGTTGAGAAACTAATGACCTTGCCAGGGAACAACGCATTTTCATTCCACCCGATAACTGGTGAGGAAACTTCGTCGCATGGTCGTTTAGCTTGACGAGGTTGATCGCTTTCTGGGCAGATTCTTGACGTCGTTCTTTAGGAACACCTTGAAGTTCGGCGTTGAGTTCAACATTTTTGCGAACATTACGCCATGGCAATAAAACCGAGTCCTGAAAGACGTAACCAAGACTTTTGCTATCTAGTTCGCAACTTCCAGATGTTGGTTGTTGCAAGCCTGAGATAATTTTTAGCAAAGTACTTTTGCCACAACCAGACGGACCGACAATGGTGACGAACTCGCTGCGCTCAATGGCGAGATCAACACCATTGATGACTTGTGTACCATCGGGGAAAGTCATCGTTATATCGCGCAGACTCAACGCCGTCATGTTTGATTCCACAAATTGTTAGCTTCAAGAACTCTCTTGAGAGTGATGGATTGATCAGTCATCAATCCATCGACTCCGAGGTCGATGAGACGTTGCATGTCATGTGCTTCGTCGATCGTCCACACATGAATTGGCTTTCCAGCAGAATGGGCGCTTCGAACTGTTCGTGATGTCACGACCGGAATCGGTCCTTGGCGCCTAGGAACTTGGAAACAAGATGGTTCGCTCGCAACGTTGCCGGCAATCCAGCGGACCACTTCAATTGGGCTAGCACTCGTACACACTTGGTTGCCGAGAGCAGCACGAAATTGCGATATCCGTTTGTGGCTAAATGAGCCGATACACACTCTGGTGAGAGCATTGGATTTTTTGAGAGCATCAATCAATGGTTCAACAGTCGGGTCACTTTTCGAGTCAATGTTCAGGAAGGCTTCTGGGAATTCTTCGAGTAGTTCAGACAACAACGGGATGGGCTCTTTGCCATCAACGCGTGCTCGTGAAACTTCCTGCCAGGTCATTTCGTTGATGAGACCTTTGGTGTGACATGTACGAAATAGATCGTTGTCATGGAAGGCCACCAAATAGCCATCACGCGTGAGTTGGACATCAGTTTCGAGATAGCGATAACCAAGTTCACAGGCATGACGAAATGCCGGAATCGTGTTTTCAGGGAGCTGATCAGTGCCACCACGATGAGCAAAGGCAATGAACTGGCCATTGGCATGAGGTGCCAAATACGGATGCTCGTGGGAAGGTCGCGCGGTCACAATTTAAGTATCCCGTATTTCACTCGAAGTCATGGGGCGATTTTGCGAATTCGTTGAAATTCGCCACGTGTCACTAAGTAATTGATGATGCGGAGCACTTAAATAGTGCGGCCAGCATCCTTCCAGTACTCGTCCTTGAGAAGGCGCTTGTACAACTTGCCCGTTGGGTGGCGTGGAAGTTCAACGCGGAAGTCGATTGACCGCGGGCATTTCACGTCGGCGAGCTGAGACTTGCAATAGGCGATGAGTTCTTTTTCGAGCGCTTTGGCCTCGTCGGCGTTGGCTGGCATCGTGACAGGTTGGACAACGGCTTTGACTTCTTCGCCGAAATCATCGTTGGGGACGCCAAAGACTGCAACGTCAACGATCTTCGGATGAGTGACCAAGGCATTTTCTGCCTCTTGCGGATAAATGTTCACTCCACCCGAAATGATCATGTAGGCCTTGCGATCAGTGAGGTACAAGAAACTGTCAGCGTCGAGGTAACCCACGTCGCCCAAAGTGCTCCAACCTTTGGCGTGACGTGAACTCTTCGTCTTTTCGGCGTCGTTGTGGTATTCAAAAGTTCCGCCGCCTTCAAAGAAGATGGTTCCACTTTCAAAGGCCGGGACTTCTTGGCCATCATCGCCGCAGATATGAATGGTGCAGCCGATACCCACACCAACAGTTCCTTCGTGAGCCATCCACATATCGCTGTTGCAATAAACAAATCCATTGCCTTCGGTGCCGGCGTAATACTCGTGAATAATTCGCCCAAACCATTCGATCATTTGCTTTTTCACCGGAATTGGACAAGGTGCAGCGGCGTGAATGACAGCCTGCAATGACGAGACGTCGTATTTGGTGCGAATGTCGGCGTCGAGTTTGAGAAGTCGAACAAACATCGTAGGTACAACTTGACTATGGGTGACTTGGTTCTGTTGAACTGCGGCCAAGTACTGCTCTGGATCAAATTGTTCCATGACGACTGCAGTGCAGCCCATACTTTGAGCGGCCATTGTGAAACGTAACGGTGCAGCGTGGTACATCGGGGCAGGCGAGAGATACACGCTTTCAGGGGTGAAGCCAAAGAGCATTGTCAAGGTTGGTGCAACCGTTGTCGGCGTTCCGTCTAAGGGAAGATTGGGGAATTCTTTAGTGACACCTTTGGGGAGTCCGGTAGTGCCCGATGAATACAACATGTCAATACCAGCGATGCGGTTTTCGAGCGGGGCATCTGTTTGTTGGGAGACAGCGTCTTCATAACTTTCATAACCAGGAATCACGCCGTCAAGCATGAGTCGCATGGCGACATCGGGTGTTCCTGCAATGATTTCGGCCGCTTGGTCTGCTTTGTACTTCGACGTAATGAATGCCTTTGCTTCGCAATCATTCAAAATGTAGGTCAGTTCTTTGCTGGTTAAACGAGAAGATGCCGCCGTGTATACCAAACCTGCGAATTGGCAACCCCAAAGAACCTCGAGATAGCGATCGTGATTTTCCATGCAGAGTGCAACATGGTCACCGGGTTGCAGTCCCGCAGCGCGGAAGAGATGTGACAGGCGATTTGCCGCCGCGTTGAGCTGGGCAAAAGTTTGGGTGTAACCCGAACCTGGGACGACGAGGGCGAGTTTGTCTGGGTTTGATGCTGCGTGGACTCCGAGATGCATGAAGAGAACAGTAGTGCGATTACCCTCGTCGAGATGGAGTCGTCACGACGGGATGCGGATTGGGCCAAAATCCGATTCGCTGAGCTTGTGCAAGGCGGAGGCGACGTTCCGCTCGACGAGATGGCTTTTCTGATTTCAGCGACGTTGATGGGTGCAGATCCGTCAGAAATTATTGAACAAATGTCGCGACTTGATGAATTGGCAGCGGCCGTTCCATCACCCACATTTGCTGGTATTGCACAGTTCCTTTTTTCGGGATCCGATGCTATTATCGGGAATCGCGCCGAATACTACGACCCAGAAAATTCGTTATTGCCCCGAGTGCTCGATCGACACGCTGGAATACCCATTTCATTGTCGGTCATCATGATGGAGGTTGGTCGTCGTCTTGGTGTACCAATCGTTGGCATCGGAATGCCAGGTCATTTTCTGGTCGGATTAGCCCAGGCGAATGGCGATCACCCAGCGACCTTTGCTGACCCTTTCCATGAGGGTCGAATACTTGATGCGGCAGGATGCCAGGAGCTTTTTCACCAGCTCGCTGGGGCGCATCAGACTTTCCTGACAGGTTTTCTCGCACCCGTGCATCCGATGGCCATCGTTGAACGCATGTTGAACAATTTGAAAACGGTGTACCAGTCACGTTCGGACCACGAACACTTGCGCCACATCATGACGTTGCGGTCGTACTTCCCGGGACTGGGGAAAAGCGAGCATGACGAACTCTTGCGCCTCATGGCCCCTTTCAATTGATCTCCAAATTGAATTTTGGTATGCGACCCGATGCCGATCCTGCGGGAAAGATTCACTAAGTTACCGAGTAGTACTTTTGTGACTACTTAATTTGTGGATATTGAAATGGATCAAACAAGGGGATTGTGATGAGCACAGCAACAGCAATTTTGAACGCCGACGAGCAGCGAGTCTCCGATTTGGTAACCGAACTTCTGGCAGAATTCCCGCCCAAATCGACCGATCCCATTACTTTTCTCGGTGCACAATTCGACAAGGGTTTGGCTTGGGTGCATTTTGAAGAAGGTTTTGGTGGACTTGGTCTGAATCCAAAATTGCAACGACTCATCAACGAGCGCATTTATCCTGAAGGTGCGCCGAACCCAGTTGCCCGTAATCCAATAGGTCATGGAATGTGCGGACCGACCGTTGCGGTGTGGGGATCTCCAGAGCAGAAAAAGCGTTACTTGCGCCCGCTGTTCACAGGTGAAGAAGTGTGGTGTCAGTTGTTCTCTGAGCCGGGTTCGGGTTCTGACTTCGCTGGCTTGTCGGCCAAGGGTGTGCGCGATGGCGACGAATGGATTGCTAACGGTCAAAAAGTTTGGACCACTCTTGCACACTTGTCGCGTTGGGGACTGTTGATCGTGCGTACCGATTCAGAAGCTGTCAAGCATGCTGGTATGACCGCGTTCGTTGTTGACATGCAGGCTCCTGGCGTAGAAGTGCGCCCGTTGTATCAGATCACCGGTGAAGCCGAATTCAATGAGGTGTATTTTACTGATGTTCGCATCCCCGCTAGTGAAATGTTGGGCAATGTCGGAGACGGCTGGCGCGTTTCGTTGACGACGCTCATGAATGAGCGCGTTTCGATCGGTGGAGCAATTCCTGGCAAGGGATCTGGAGCTATCCGTGACGCGGTCAAGGTGTGGAACGGTTTGTCAGCTGAACAACGAGATCCGGCTACCCGTGATGAACTGATGAAGCTGTGGGTTCGTGCTGAACTTCTTCGCTTGACGAATATCCGCGCATCACAAAACCGCAAAATGGGCGATCCGGGTCCCGAAGGTTCAATTGCCAAGTTGGCAATGGCCGAATTACACAAAGACATCTATTCGTTTGCGG
>Ga0214919_10001385_pt1 | contig 39915 bp, 42 predicted proteins | sample LL1503_MetaG_FD_177994 | JGI IMG/M metagenome (GOLD analysis project Ga0214919, IMG submission 177994) | Freshwater microbial communities from Lake Lanier, Atlanta, Georgia, United States - LL-1503 | ecosystem: Environmental > Aquatic > Freshwater > Lake | place: USA: Georgia | collected...
AGTTTGTTTGCAAGTGCGTTATGGCACACGTGTACTTGAACTTGCTAAGGGCAAGAACAGTATTGAAATTGCTAACGGTGCTGAGCTACTGTCTGTGCTTGAAATTGTTAAGCGGAGTGTGGAGAGTGGAGAACTTGACGCACAAATTGAAACAGCTAGTAGTGCGGTACGTGCACGTTTTGTTAAATAATTTACGCACAACACTCCTACATAAATACGTGTAGGAGTGCAACTATGCGTATAAATGAATTTGCAAATGCAGAAGAACAACTAGCTTTATGGAAGCTAATAAGTGACAGCGTGTGGACAGCAGTACGTACACAAGCTGAACAACAAGCACGTGCTAATGCAGAACGAGCCCAACAAGCTAAAGTGAAAAAGCGTAGTAGTGGAAAAAGTAAAAGTGTTAAAGCGCCATATGCGCCACCACCACCCCCACTACCAAAACCCAAGCACCCTACACAAACTCAACCAACCCCCACACAACAACAGCAACTTACTAGTATGGGTATGAAGCAAAACAATGTGGGTATAGCTAACCCCCACACAAAAAATGAAGTACCCACACAAGCTACAAGTGGGGGTATGAAGCAAATGCATGTGGGTACAGCCAACCCCCACATGCAACATGCACTACCCACACAGCAAATGGGTGGGGGTATGGCACAGCAACAGCCGCACGTAACCAACCCACAAGCCAACCCTAGTCATACAAAGCAACCCCCACACAAGCCACTCAAACAACAGCAAATGCTTCTAAAGCGCCGTAATAGCGGTTTTTTAAGCAGAAACACTAGTGTTTAAAAAAATGTCTGCGTGGGGTTGAGACACTATGCGTAAATGGTTACTTACACTTTGTCTCCAAAATCGTTTGCATGCATTAGTAGTAAGCAACAGACTAAAAAAATCACACTAGCTATTTCATAGTCAATTTCATTACTGACTAATAAAAACACTTCTGCCGTAATTGCAATAGCTACTACTGAATAGATTAATTTTTTCAAAATTAACAAAATAACTTTTTAACTGTTAGCGATTAAGGAGTTGTACTTGACTCTGTCTGCGTAAGTTACTTTATTGCTTTCTTCTCTTTGTTTGCGTATGTAAGTCATTGGCGTTGTTTGCAAATGTTTTTGAAACAAGTATTGCAATTGCGTGTGACTTAGCTTGCTTTGTGCAACAAGTTCTGTCCAACCTATGTTGTTGTGCGTGTTGTTGCTTATGTATATGCACAACTCGTCTAACAACTGTTTGTTGTTGTCTTCAGCAAATGGGTTGAATGTTTCTGTGTTGCCCATAACAAGTACTTAAAAAGTAGTGGGGCGCACATTATTAGTGCGTTAAATGACATAAATGTTAATGAAAAACCCTAACTAGCCCATTTGTATAGTTGCTATACAAGCTAGCGAAATGGGTTCGCTACCCACAAAAAATTGCGCTACGGTTTTTTTATGTGGAGTACTTAAACTTTTGGGGTGGGGTTTTTTACTCTATACCCCCACTACAGCTACAACACTTAGCAAGTTAGAATGCAATGTACGCAAAGCAGAGTTTTTGCGGTAGCTTTTTGTAACAATAAAATATTCAAAATTATGTGGTTTTTCTGTAACACGCTATGTCACACGTAACACAAAAAACCGCTACAACCCGCATAAATGCTAGGCATTTGAGCGCCATGTGTATTGAAAATCCGCGTGTCAGTGGTTCGATTCCACTCCAGGCCACCACATTAAAACGCCTGACCGCAAACGGTTGGGCGTTTTCGTTTGTATGAACTCCATCCCCCACCACATCGCCATCATAATGGACGGCAACGGCCGCTGGGCGCAAAAGCGGCATATGCCGCGTACTGTTGGGCATGCTAAGGGCGCGGCGGGGGTGCGCGAATTGGTGGAGTTTTGCGCGAACAAGGGCGTGAAATACCTCACCCTGTTTGCCTTCAGCACCGAAAACTGGAGTCGTCCCGAAGAAGAGGTCTCAACCCTTATGGGCCTCTTCCTGCAGTACCTAGAAAAAGAACTCAAAAACCTCTCCCAAGCCGGCGTACGTTTGCAGGTGATTGGTGACGTCACAGGTTTTGCGCAGGAGTTGCAAGACCGCATCGCCGAAGCCGTTAAAGCTACGGCAGGTAACGACGGCATTGTGCTTACAGTTGCCGCCAACTACGGCGGGCAATGGGACATCGTGCAGGCGGTGCAGCGATGGCAAGTTGCGTACCCGCAGGCTGACGCTCAAAGCCTTACCCAAGAGCAGTTGGCGCAGCATTTGAGTACCGCCCACATGCCAGACCCAGACTTGCTGATTCGCACCGGTGGTGAGCAACGCATTAGTAACTTCTTGCTTTGGCAAGTGGCTTATGCAGAGTTGTATTTTACCGATGTGTTGTGGCCGGAGTTTGATACAGAGCAGTTGGCGTTGGCATTGGATTGGTACCAGACGCGGCAGAGGCGGTTTGGGCGGGTTAGTGGAACTAGAATACCAATATGAATCCACAAGAACCAATACAAGCAGAAGACGACGAGATCTCCCTAATAGACATCCTCCTCTTCCTCCAAGCCAGCTTTAGCAACGTAGTTAAATCTTCGGTGGTTTGCCTCTTCGCTGGCGGCATTTATTACTTCAATATCCCAAAAATGTTCGAAGCCTCCGTAACTATCGAGATGGCTAAGGTGGCGGGCGAACTGGTTGAGACCCCCGAGGTTTTGTTAGAAAAAATGAAGTTGCCGCTGTACTTTTCGACGGCAACCCTTCAAGCCTGCGGCGCAGACGGTGGGCTCAGTTCGCAGGCCAAGTTTGTTGACAAAATCAAACCGAATGTCAATAAGTCAGCGCCTATGGTGACGTTTGTTACCCAAGCGCCGAGCTCGCAAGAGGCCAAAGCGTGTTTGATTGCGACCATTGCAGATGTCTCAAGAAGGCAAGACGATATTGCAAACCCCTTGATAAATCAGAAAAAGAAAAAAATCAATCAACTGAGGGAGCAACTGAAAATTTCAGAAGAAATAGGAAAAAGCTTACCGCCCTTAAGGTTTAACAACATACTAACTGATACACAGTCAATGTCTGGCCTTTTGTTAGTTACATTAAGAAAAACAAATGTTGATGAAATCAATAACTTGCGATCGCAAATCAGCTTCTTAGAGTTCGAGTTAGTTGAGGAAAAAACACGTCCTACCTCTTTTGCCTACTCGGTTTATTCGCAGGAGGTCTCTGTCAATAAGAGGCCTTTGCTTACCTTCTTGGTGCTTTGCTTAGCGCTGGGCGTTTTTTTGGGCTTGTTGGTTACGGCGGTGATTCGGGTGGCGCCTGGAATTCGGCGGCAAATGAGAGATGCTGGGAGTAAGGCCCGCTAATTTCTCGGGCTAAATCCATTCTAATTTCTGCAACAATGCTGGTTGTTGCGCAAAGGCAAGGGCGGTAGCCACACTTACTCACTTTCAAAGCCCTTCCCTAACCAAAAGTGCCAAGCCCCCAAGCCCAAGAAAAAATCTACGTAGCCGGCCACCGCGGCATGGTCGGCTCGGCCATTGTTCGGGCGTTGCAGAAACAAGGCGAAACAAACATCGTCACCCGAACGCACGCCGAGCTAGACCTGACTAACCAGGCCGACGTGCAACAGTTTTTTGCGCAAGAAAAGCCTACGCAGGTTTACCTCGCCGCTGCCAAAGTAGGCGGCATCCATGCGAACAACACTTATCCCGCAGACTTTATTTACCAAAACCTCATGGTGCAGGCCAATGTGGTGGATGCAGCATTTAGAAGCGGCGTGCAAAAACTGCTGTTTCTAGGATCCAGTTGCATTTACCCCCGCATGGCTACGCAACCCATGTGCGAAGATGCCTTGTTGACTGGCGTTTTAGAGCCTACCAATGAGCCCTATGCCATTGCCAAAATCGCTGGCATCAAGCTGTGTGAGAGTTACAACCGCCAATATGGCGAAAGCCACGGCGTGGACTATCGCAGCGTCATGCCAACCAATCTTTATGGCCAAGGTGATAACTACCACCCTGAGAATAGTCACGTGATTCCCGCGCTGATCCGTCGCTTCCACCAGGCCAAGGTAGCGCAAGCCCCGAGTATTGCCATCTGGGGCACGGGCATACCGCGCCGTGAGTTTTTGTATGTTGATGACATGGCCGCGGCCAGCCTGCATGTGATGCAGCTGCCCAAGTCGATATTCGACGAGCACATGCAGCAGCCTATGCAAAGCCACATTAACGTCGGCTTTGGTGAAGACATCACCATCAAAGAGCTCGCCTTGGCAGTCAGCAAAACCGTCGGTTACACGGGCAGCATCGACTTTGACACCAGCAAACCCGACGGCTCCCCCCGCAAACTCATGGATAGCAGCCGGCTGAATGCCCTAGGCTGGCAAGCCCAAGTGCGCCTGGAAGCAGGGCTTGTCAGCGCGTATCAAGATTTCTTAGCCCAAACCACCACATGACAACACCACCCAAAGTAGCCCTGATCACAGGGGTCACCGGACAAGACGGCTCTTACCTGGCCGAATTCCTGTTGGAAAAAGGCTACACAGTCCACGGCATTAAACGCCGGGCCAGCTCATTCAACACCCAGCGCGTAGACCATATCTACCAAGACCCGCATGTAGACAACGCTAGATTCAAGCTGCACTACGGCGACTTGAGCGACAGCAGCAACCTGACCCGTATCATTCAAGAAACCCAGCCCGACGAGATCTACAACCTGGGCGCCCAGTCGCATGTGGCCGTCAGCTTTGAAAGCCCCGAATACACCGCCGACGTAGACGGCATGGGCACGTTGCGCATTCTGGAAGCCATCCGCATCCTGGGCCTGGAAAAAAAGACCCGCTATTACCAAGCCAGCACCAGTGAACTCTACGGCCTGGTGCAAGAAACCCCCCAAAAAGAAACCACACCTTTTTATCCACGCAGCCCCTACGCCGTGGCCAAGCTCTACGCCTACTGGATCACGGTCAACTACCGCGAGGCTTACGGCATGTTCGCCTGCAACGGCATCTTGTTCAACCACGAAAGCCCGCGCCGGGGCGAAACCTTCGTCACCCGCAAAATCACTCGTGGCCTGGCCAACATTAGCCTTGGCCTGCAAGACTGCCTTTACATGGGCAACCTAGACGCCCTGCGCGACTGGGGCCACGCCAAAGACTACGTGCGCATGCAATGGATGATGTTGCAACAAGACAAGGCCGATGACTTCGTCATCGCCACAGGCAAGCAATACAGCGTGCGGCAGTTCATTGAGTGGACCGCTAAAGAGCTGGGCATGCAGCTCCGCTGGGAAGGCGAGGGCGTTAACGAGGTCGGCTACGCAGATGGCAAGGCCATCATCCGCATCGACCCTCGCTACTTCCGCCCCACAGAAGTCGAAACTCTGCTCGGCGACCCCAACAAAGCCAAGCAAAAACTCGGCTGGGTGCCAGAGATTACTGTGCATCAAATGTGCGTCGAAATGGTGACCGCTGACTTGGCCCAAGCCAAACAACACGCGCTGCTCAAGGCCAATGGTTATAGCGTCAACGTGAGCACTGAGTAAGCTATGAAAATTGCCATCGCCGCAGACAAAGTGGCCATGCTCAACCGCAAGCAAAGCCCGATTGAAGACGCTGAAATAGAAGACTACCTGCAACACCGGCAGTAAAACCTGCGGGCCACACCAGACAAGCAAGACGCCTATGTTGGTGCGGACTACGTCATTATTGCAACCCCGACCGACTACGACCAAGAGACTAATTACTTCAACACCCAATCGATCGAGGCGGTTGTAGGAGACGTAATAGCCATCAACCCGCGGGCAGCGATGGTCATTAAATCCACCGTGCCAGTTGGCTATACCGCAAAGAAAAACGAACCCAACCTCATTTTTCCCCCCGAATTCTTCCGCGAAGGCAAAGCTCTCTATGACAACCTGCACCCCAGCCGAATCGTCGTAGGTGAAAAGTCAGCAAGAGCCGCCACCTTTGCCAGCCTGCTAAAGCAAGGCGCCATCAAGCAAAACATAGACGTGCTGCTAACCGATAGCACCGAAGCCGAAGCTATCAAACTGTTCGCCAACACCTACTTGGCAATGCGAGTTGCCTACTTCAACGAACTGGACACCTATGCCTACAGCCACGGCTTAGACACGCGGAGCATCATTGAAGGCGTGTGCCTGGACCTGCGCATAGGCCAGCACTACAACAACCCAAGTTTTGGGTACGGCGGCTACTGCTTGCCCAATGACACTAAACAACTTCTAGCCAACTATCAGGATGTGCCGCAAACCCTGATGGGCGCCATCGTCGACTCCAACACCATCCGCAAAGACTTCATCGCCGCCGAAATCCTAAAACGACTCGCTCCACCTGTAGGAGCGGCGTCCTCGCCGCGAATGGCCGCTAAGTCCCCAATCATTGGCATCTACCGCCTTGTCATGAAAGCAGGCTCAGACAACTACCGTTCCAGCAGCATTCAGGGCATCATGAAACGCATCAAAGCCAAAGGCGTGGAAGTGATCGTCTATGAGCCTGCGCTCAACGAATCAACTTTTTTTGCTTCCCGTGTCGTTAATGACCTAGGACAGTTCAAACAAGACGCAGATGTCATTGTTGCCAACCGTACAACAGATGATCTGAAGGATGTAGCAGACAAAATCTACAGCCGCGATCTGTTCGGAAATGATTAAATGAAAATTCTCGTCACCGGCTCGGCTGGTTTTATTGGTTCCGCCCTCACGCTGCGCTTGCTAGCGCGCGGCGACACAGTCACTGGCATAGATAACCACAACAACTATTACGACCCGGCCCTTAAGGAAGCCCGCTTGGCGCGTCACGCCAAGCACCCCAACTACACCCATCTGCGCATGATTTGGCTGATCGCCAAGCCATTCAAGACGCCTTTAAAGCGTACCAGCCGCAGCGTGTTGTAAACCTGGCCGCCCAAGCCGGTGTGCGTTATTCCATTGACAATCCGCTGGCCTACATTGATAGCAATATTACGGGCTTTGCCCACATTCTTGAAGGCTGCCGCCACAACGGTGTTGAACATTTGGTGTATGCCAGCAGCTCCAGCATTTATGGTGCCAACACTGCCATGCCGTTCTCGGTGCACCACAATGTGGACCACCCGCTCAGCCTGTACGCAGCCAGCAAAAAAGCCAACGAGCTGATGGCCCACACCTATAGCCATCTTTACAACTTACCCACCACCGGGCTGCGCTTCTTTACCGTCTATGGCCCTTGGGGCCGGCCTGACATGGCGCTTTTCAAGTTCACGAAAGCCATATTGGCGGGAGAGCCGATCCAAGTCTTCAACCACGGCAAACACCGCCGTGACTTCACCTATATTGACGACATTGTCGAAGGCGTCATCCGCGTGATTGATCAACCCGCCGCCGCAAACCCGGCATGGCAGGGAAACGCACCAGACCCAGGCACAAGCACCGCCCCTTGGCGCGCGTACACCATTGGCAACAGCCAACCGGTCGAACTGATGGACTACATTGCCGCCCTGGAAAAAGCACTAGGCAAATCCGCCGAAAAACAGCTACTGCCTCTGCAAGCCGGTGATGTACCCGATACCTACGCCGATGTGGCCGACCTGATCGAGCAATTTCACTATAAACCCTCCACATTAGTCGAAGAAGGCATCCAGCGCTTTGTCGCTTGGTACCGAAATGAATTCAAGCTTATCTAATGCAACCCAACCAATCCATAACAACCCTACTAAAACGCCTCCGGCACCACATCAGCTCACGTCGTCGGGGGCAATTCTGGCTGCTACTGGTGCTAATGCTGCTCGCTTCATTCGCGGAGATTCTAAGTATCGGCGCGGTGTTGCCGTTTCTTGGGGTATTGACCGTGCCAGAGCGGGTCTTTGAGCACGCCGCAGCACAGCCTATCATCCAAGCCCTAGGGCTCACAGAGCCAGCGCAACTCCTTTTACCGCTCACCATCGCATTTGTCGTGGCGGCGCTCATCGCAGGCATCATGCGTTTAATGCTGCTCTGGACCAGCACCCGCCTATCCTTTGCCATTGGGGCCGACCTCAGCATCAGCATCTACCGCCGCACGCTTTACCAGCCTTATGCAGTGCATTGCGCCCGCAACAGCAGCGAGGTCATCAACGGCATTTCGACCAAAACCAATTCAGTCATAGGCATTGTCATCAATATTCTCAGCATCATCAGTTCCAGCGTCATGCTGATCGCCATCCTCATCGCAATGCTGTCCGTAGATCCGTTGATTGCACTGGCAGCCTTTGGAGGTTTTGGTCTAATATACGCGTTCATCATCCGCTTGACCAGCAAACAACTATTGGCCAATAGCCAGCACATTGCCCGCGAATCCAGCCATGTCATCAAATCCCTGCAAGAAGGATTGGGCGGCATCCGCGATGTGCTCATTGATGGCAGTCAGGCTACCTATTGCCACATTTACCGCAATGCCGATCTTCCCCTGCGCCGCGCACAGGGTAACAATTCTTTTATCAGTTCCAGCCCACGTTATTGCGTGGAAGCTCTGGGCATGTTGCTTATCGCTGTGCTGGCCTATTCGCTTGCCCAGCAAGCCGATGGTATCGCCAAAGCCATCCCCATCCTCGGCGCCTTGGCGCTCGGCGCGCAGCGTTTACTGCCCGTTTTACAGCAAGCCTATGGATCTTGGACAAGTATTAAAGGTGGACAAGCCTCGCTACAAGACGCACTCGAACTGCTCGACCAGCCGTTACCGGACTATGCTGACCAGCCAGCAGCCGAACCGCTGCCCTTCAAGCACAACATCAGCCTCAAGCAGCTTGCGTTCCGCTACAGCCCGCAATCGCCCTATGTTTTAAAGCATCTCAACCTCACCATCGCCAAAGGTAGCCGCGTGGGTTTTATCGGCACCACCGGAAATGGCAAAAGCACCCTGCTCGATATCGTCATGGGCCTGCTACAGCCAACCGATGGCGCCTTGGAGATTGATGGCCAACCCGTCACGCCAGGCAATAACCGCGCCTGGCAAGCCCATATCGCTCATGTGCCGCAAGCCATATTTCTGGCCGACTGCAGCATTGAAGAAAACATTGCCTTTGGCGTGCCCTTAGACCAGATCGACCCCCAGCGTGTCAGGCAAGCCGCACAACAAGCGCAAATTGCCGAGAGCATTGAAAGCTGGCCCAAGCAATACCAAACCTTTGTGGGTGAGCGCGGCATCCGCCTCTCCGGTGGTCAACGCCAGCGTATCGGCATTGCCCGCGCCCTCTTCAAGCAAGCCGATGTGATCATTTTTGACGAAGCCACCAGTGCACTAGACAATGAAACCGAACAAGCTGTCATGCAAGCCATCGAAGGCCTCAGCAAAGACCTCACCCTGCTCATCATCGCCCACCGCCTCACCACCCTCAAAAACTGCACACAGATCGTGGAGTTGGGTGAAGGCGGCATCAAGCGCGCCGGCAGCTATCTCGACATCGTGAATCAATTGGCACCGGTGACGCAGGAGAATAAAGAATCCAACCATCACTACATAGGGAAAATCTAATGAGTACCATCCCCTACGGACGCCAAGACATTAACCAGGCCGACATCGATGCAGTGGTCGCCGTGTTGCGCTCAGACTTTCTGACCCAAGGCCCGGCTGTGCCGGCCTTTGAAAAGGCCGTTGCAGATTACTGCGGTGCGCAGCATGCGGTGGCGGTCAACAGCGCCACCAGTGCGCTGCACATCGCATGCCTGGCGCTGGGTGTAGGCAAGGGCGATAGCGTTTGGACCACACCGATCACCTTTGTTGCCAGCGCCAACTGTGCGCTGTATTGTGGCGCAACGGTGGATTTTGTGGACATTGATCCCCGCACCTACAACCTCAGCGTTGATTGCTTGGCAGAAAAACTGGCCCTGGCAGAAAAGACCGACAAGCTGCCCAAAGTAGTGATCCCCGTGCACTTATGCGGCCAACCCTGCGACATGGCCGGCATCCACGCGCTCAGCCAGCAATACGGTTTCAAAATCATCGAAGATGCCTCGCACGCTATCGGTGGCAAATACAAAGATGAACCCATCGGCAACGGCCGTTACAGCGACATCACCGTATTCAGCTTTCACCCGGTCAAAATCATCACCTCCGGCGAGGGCGGCATGGCGGTGACCAATGACACGACTGTTAACAGCCAAATGGTGCGCCTGCGCAGTCATGGCATCACCCGCGACCCCGCCGAGATGACCCATGCGCCCGACGGCCCGTGGTTTTACCAGCAAATTGAGCTTGGATATAACTATCGCATGACCGATATTCAAGCTGCGCTAGGTTTAAGCCAAATGCGGCGGTTGGATGAGTTTGTTGCCAAACGGCATGATCTGGCCGCGCATTACGACAAACTCTTCGAAAACTCACCCGTGACAGTACCTTGGCAGCATGCTGATAGTTATTCCGGTTTGCATCTGTATGTCATCCGTTTACCGCAAGACAAGGACAAGTTCAATCGTCGTGAAGTGTTTGAGCGCTTGCGCACCCATGGAATCGGCGTGAATCTGCACTACATCCCCATTTATCGCCACCTCTACTATGAACGAATGGGCTACACCCCAAATGACTTTCCAGAAGCCGAGCGTTACTACGCCGAAGCGATCACGTTACCGATGTACCCAGGTTTGACGAAGGTGCAGCAGCAAGAAGTAGTACAGAAATTAAATACGCCCATCGGTCATCAAACGATTTTTTAAGTCAACGGGAAAATTGATATGAAACAAAAAGAAATCTTCTTGCAGTCCGAAGGCGATGCTTGGTTTACTAGGAATCAGCAAGGCGTTGCCGGTCGAAAACTCCCCGACGATGATGCATTGTTGCGAGAAATAATCGATTTCCTGCCTGTAAACACGGGGGGGGTGAAGGTGCTTGAGGTCGGATGCGGCGAAGGTACACGCCTTGCTTGGCTCAAAAACAATTTGAATGCCCATTGTTACGGCATCGAGCCCTCCGCCCAAGCGGTCGCGGCGGCCTGCGCCAAAGGTATCAATGTGCAGCAAGGCACTGCCGATATTCTGCCATTCGACAGCCAGAGTTTTGATATCGTGATCTTTGGTTTCTGCCTTTACCTTTGCGATCGTGAAGATTTATTTCGTATTGCTAGCGAGGCAGATCGCGTGTTGCGCACACCTGGGTGGCTAATGATTATGGATTTCTATAGCCAGGTACCGCGAGCCATAACTTATCAACACCGCCCAGGCGTGCAGAGTTATAAAATGGATTACTGTAGCCTTTTCACTTGGCATCCAGATTATGCGTGCATGACCCATAAAGTAAGGCACCACGGCGAAGCGAATTACACCGATGTCCAGAATGAATGGGTTGCGATTTCAGTGCTGCGAAAGCATCAGAGGGAACCCAACGCATGATTCGTCTTGCACTTGGCACTGTCCAATTTGGCCTGCCCTACGGCATAGCCAATCAAGGCTGGCAAGTAAGCCGTTCGGTTGCAAAGGTCATGTTGCAACTGGCAACTGCCAAAGGCATTGACACACTTGATACGGCTATCGCATATGGTGAGAGTGAAACCTGCTTGGGAGAGGTGGGCACCAAAGACTTCCAGCTGGTCACAAAATTACCTGAGGTTCCAGATTCATGTGACGATATTAGCGGCTGGATAAATGATCAGGTTTCGGCGTCACTAGGCAGACTTGGTACGAGTTCTGTATACGGCTTGCTGTTGCATCGATCTGAACAACTTCTCGGCTTAGACGCCAAGGTAATTTTTCAAGCTTTGCAACATTTAAAAGAAACCGGTCTGGTGCAAAAAATCGGAGTTTCAATTTACTCTCCAGGTGAACTGGATGCCCTTGCTTCACGCTATCGATTCGATCTGGTGCAAGCGCCGTTCAATCTCATAGACCGTCGTTTATTCACATCAGGATGGCTGCAACGACTGAAACAAGACGGAACTGAAATCCATACTCGATCAGCATTTTTGCAGGGTTTGTTGTTAATGCCCCGGTCAGCGATACCATCCAAATTCGCGCCGTGGACTGAGCTGTGGGACAAATGGCATAACTGGCTTGCGTGCCATTCAATCACGGCAGTTCAGGCATGTTTGGGTTACCCGCTCGCTTTTGCAGAAGTTGACCGTGTTGTCGTGGGCGCAGAAAACAAGAGCCAATTGGAACAGCTTATCGGTGCAGCACTTAGCATTGCTCCTGATGCTTTACCTGATCTATGTTGCGATGACGAAAATTTGATTAACCCAGCCCGGTGGTCTCAAATATGAAAATTGTTGCACTGGTACAGGCTCGCATGGGTTCGACCCGCTTGCCTAACAAGGTGATGAAAGTGATAGACGGCATTCCGATGATCGAGCTGCTGCTTTCACGTTTGTCCAGGGCAAAAGAGTTGAACCAAATCGTTTTGGCTACATCTGTGGATGTGCGCAACCAGCCATTGGTCGAGCATGTACAAAAACTAGGATATGCTTGCGATCAAGGCAGCGAAAACGATGTGCTCGAGCGCTTTGTTCAAGCGGCACGAAAGCACAAAGCCGATGTGGTGGTGCGCATCACGGGCGATTGCCCCCTGGTAGATCCCGAACTGGTGGACGAAGTTATACGACGCTTCAAGGCGGCGGGTGTAGATTACTTCAGCAACACCAACCCTCCCACCTATCCGGACGGATTGGACATCGAAGTCTGTTCCTTCAATGTACTGGAGCAAGCCAGTCAAGAAACCAGCAAGTCTTTTGATCGCGAGCATGTCACGCCTTATTTGCGTGAACCCGGGAGATTCAAAACTGCCTCCATGCAGCATATTGAAGACCTTTCTGCACTGCGCTGGACGGTGGATTACCCGGCCGATTTCACGGTCATTGAAAAGATCTTCCAGTATTTTCACCCCCGCACCGATTTCACCTGGGGCGAGGTGCTCACCTTGCAACACCAGCAGCCAGACATTTTTAATATCAACCAACACATCGTACGCAACGAAGGAGCCACCATGGGCAACGGCCAAAAACTTTGGAAACGCGCCAAGCAAATCATTCCTGGCGGCAATATGCTGCTCTCCAAACGCGCTGAAATGTTCTTACCAGAGCAATGGCCCGCATATTTCAGCAAGGCAAAAGGCTGCAAGGTATGGGATCTGGATGGAAACGAATATATCGACATGTCTATCATGGGCATCGGTACTAATATATTGGGTTATGGTCATCAGGAAGTGGATGATGCAGTACGCAAGACCATTGATGCTGGCAACATGTCCACCTTAAATTGCCCGGAAGAAGTGTATCTGTCTGAAAAGTTGATTGAGATTCATCCTTGGGCGCACATGGTACGGCTCGCAAGATCAGGAGGTGAAGCCAACGCGATTGCAATTCGTATTGCACGCGCAGCTTCGGGTAAAGACAATGTGGCCATATGTGGCTACCACGGCTGGCACGACTGGTATCTGTCCACCAATCTCGGCGACGACAAAAATCTTGCTGGTCATCTGTTGCCCGGTTTGGAGCCCAATGGCGTACCACAAAGTTTGCGCGGCACGGTCTTTCCGTTCAACTACAACAACTATGACGAGCTGTTAGCCTTGGTTAATGATCACGACATTGGCGTGATCAAAATGGAAGTGGTTCGCAATATGGGCCCTCTGGATAATTTCTTGCACAAAGTACGCAAGCTTGCTACTAAGCGCAATATTGTGTTGATTTTTGATGAATGCACCTCGGGCTTCCGTGAAACTTTTGGCGGCTTGCATAAAAAATATGGTGTCGAACCCGACATGGCAATGTTTGGCAAGGCATTGGGTAATGGTTACGGCATCACTGCAACGATCGGCAAGCGTGAAGTCATGGAAGCGGCGCAAACCACATTCATCAGCAGCACATTCTGGACCGAGCGTATCGGACCGACCGCAGCGCTCAAAACCTTGGAGGTCATGGAACGGATTAAGTCATGGGACACCATTACTCAGACTGGTCTTAATATCTGTCAGGGTTGGCAAAAACTTGCCGACAAGCAAGGTCTCAAGATCGACCACTGGGGCTTGCCGTCACTCACCGGTTTCACCTTCCAAAGCCCCAATGCGTTGGCGTATAAGACTCTCATCACACAGGAGATGATGGCCAAAGGCTATCTGGCAGGTAACAGCGTGTACGTTTGTACGGAGCACACACCTGACGTGGTGGCGGGTTTCTTTGCGGCGCTTGAGCCGATATTCGGGATGATCAAAGATTGCGAAGAGGGCCGCGCTGTAATGAGTTTGCTCAAAGGACCTGTGTGTCATGGCGGATTTAAGCGGCTGAACTGAGCAAAGCATAATGAGAATTGCCATTCGAACCGATGCAAGCAGCCAAATCGGTACAGGCCACTTCATGCGCTGCCTGACATTGGCGGATGGCTTGAAGGAGCATGGAGCGAAAATTCGTTTTGTTAGCCGCCATTTGCCTGAACATCTGCACAGTATGCTGGCGGAAAAAGGGCATGAGTTCGTGTCGCTCGATAGCACACAAAATGACATGGCATTGGATGAGCTTGCGCATGCACACTGGCTTGGGGTAAGTCAGGCAAAGGATGCGGCGGATTCCATTCGGATGCTGTCCGACGAGGAGTGGGATTGGCTTGTCATTGATCACTATGCTTTGGATATACGTTGGGAAAGTGCATTACGCAGAATCACCAAGCGAATCATGGTCATTGACGACCTTGCTGATCGTCAACACGATTGCGACGTGCTTCTGGACCAGAATTTTTATGCAGACATGCAGACTCGCTATACAAGTAAAGTGCCGGCGCATTGCGAATTATTGCTGGGGCCGCGTTATGCGCTGCTGCGTGATGAGTTTCGGCAGCTGCACGAACAAATCGAGCCGCGTAACGGACCGGTCAAACGCATGCTGGTATTTTTTGGTGGTGTAGATGCAGATAACTACACAGGACGTGCAATTGAGGCTTTGTCCGAGATCAATGTGTCAGGATTACATGTCGATGTAGTGATAGGCGCGCAACACCCTTGCCGTGAGCAAATCAAAGCTGCGGCTGCACAACATAGATTTATTTGCCATATCCAAACTGACAAGATGGCGGAATTAATGGCTGCAGCCGATCTGGCGATTGGTGCGGGTGGTTCAGCGACATGGGAGCGCTGTTCCATGGGTTTGCCTTCGATTATTTTGTTGCTTGGTGAAAACCAAAGAAAAGCAGCTGAGGATTTAGATGCCGCTGGAGTACTTATTAATCTTGGCGATGCTAGGCTGATTACCAATGCGGCATTGGCCTATGTGGTTAGAGGGCTTATCGAGGATGTGAAATTGCGATCTGAATTATCAGTCGCATCCTTAAAGCTCGTGCCTATTTCAAAAATTAGCGGTGTCGCAGAAGTAGTGGTTGGTCATAATGTTTAAATACGATAGCTTCTCAATTCGTCCCATCAAAACTAATGACAAGGATCGAATCTTGTATTGGCGTAACTCTGAGAGGGTTCGGTGCAATATGTACAGCGATCATGTCATTTCACAACAGGAGCATGACGCTTGGTTTGCGCGTGCTTTAGCGGACACGCCTGAGTTTTATTTAATTTTTTTGTATGAAGATAAACCTATCGGCTTTATATCATTTACGGATATCAGTGCTGTCAATGGGCGTTGTTATTGGGCGTTCTATTTGGGTGAGACCGATGTGCCGCGTGGTACGGGTTCAGTAATGGAATTTTTTGCTCTTGATTACGCGTTTCTAACCGTCAAAATCAGAAAACTGTGTTGTGAGGTCTTTACCTTTAATGGGGGGGTAATAAAGCTTCATGAAAAATTTGGATTTGCGCAAGAAGGTAGATTTGTTGGTCATTATCTAAAAAATGAGAAATATGAAGATATTGTATGTCTAGCAAAGTTTGGAACAAATTGGATTGACGAGCGGGAAACATTTAAAAGCCACCTATTTGGGAAAGTTCGGAATTGAAAATGACAGTAAAAATTGGGAATCGAATCATAGGACGGAATCAAGCCCCTTTTATCATTGCCGAGATGTCCGGCAACCACAACCAGTCGCTAGAGTGCGCACTGAAAATCGTCGAGGCGGCTGCCAAGACTGGGGCACACGCGCTGAAAATTCAGACCTATACGCCCGATACCATGACGCTTGATCTTGACGAGCGAGAGTTTCATATCAGCGATCCCAAGAGTTTATGGGCGGGCACGTCTTTATACAAGCTTTACGGCGAGGCCTATACCCCGTGGGAATGGCACAAGCCAATTTTTGACCGGGCGCGCGAACTCGGGATCATTGCTTTCAGTACACCCTTTGATGACACTGCAGTGGACTTTCTCGAAAGCCAGGATGTGCCGTGCTATAAGATTGCCTCGTTTGAGAATACCGACCTGCCGCTGATTCGTCGTGTGGCTGCTACCGGAAAGCCGATGATGATCTCCACTGGCATGGCGACGGTGGCCGAACTGGATGAGACCGTGCGAGCCGCCCGTGAGGCGGGTTGCAAGGATTTGATTTTGCTCAAGTGCACCAGCACCTATCCTGCCACGGCAGCGAACACCAATATCCTGACTATTCCGCACCTGCGTGAGTTGTTTGGCTGCGAAGTGGGCTTGTCCGATCACACCATGGGTGTGGGAGTGTCGGTGGCCAGTGTCGCACTGGGAGCTGCGGTCATCGAGAAGCACTTTACCCTCAGCCGCGCAGATGGTGGTGTGGATAGTACGTTTTCGATGGAAACTGCCGAAATGGCACAGCTGGTGGTCGAGACCGAACGGGCTTGGCAGGCGCTAGGTCAGATCAGCTATGGTCCGACAGCTGCCGAGTCCAAATCTCTTCTATTTCGCCGCTCACTTTACGTGGTGCAAGATATAAAAGCTGGCGATGTACTAACGCGCAAGAATGTACGCGCCATTCGTCCCGGATTGGGGCTGCCAACGAAATATCTTGAAGTGGTGATGGGTAAGGTTGTGGGGCAGGATGTGAAGTGCGGAACCGCATTGGGATGGGATGTGATTACCTAATATTAAGGTGGTGAAATGAAAATAATTGCAACCATTGAGGCGCGTATGACCTCCAGTAGATTGCCTGGTAAGGTTTTGTTGCACGCGGCAGGTAAGCCGATGTTAGAGCATCTCGTCAATCGACTCCGTGCAGTGCCTTCTCTGGATGCGATAGTCTTGGCTACGACAGTAAATGCAACTGATGATGGGCTGGAAGAGTTCTCAAAGCGAGTTGGGATTTCTTGCTACCGGGGTAGTGAAAATGATGTTATGGAGAGAGTCATTGGCGCTGCTGAATCTGTAGAGGCTGATGTTGTTGTGGAAATTACAGGTGACTGCCCGATCATTGATCCGCAGCTAGTAGAGCAAACTATCCGTATGTTTAAAGTCAACCAAGCCGATTATGTAAGTAACTCTCATATACGCAGTTACCCTGACGGCATGGATGTGCAGGTTTTTACTTTGGCGGCACTCAAGCGTTCGGCAGCCATGACAGACGACGTGATTGACCATGAACATGTCACTCTACATATTAGAAATCATCCGGAAATTTTCTCGCAAGTCCATTTGGTTGCGCCTCCCGAAATTCATTGGCCGGAGCTGGGATTGACGCTTGATGAGCCGAAAGACTTTGAATTACTGAAAAAAATTATTGAACATTTGGAACCGGTTAATTCATTATTCAGTTGTTTGGATGTCGCCCGATTGCTTCGTGAAATGCCAGAATGGGTGGCAATCAATCAGGCTGTCGTGCGCAAAGGTAATACTTGATTAAGTTTGCAAAATGATAGCAGTTGTCAGCCATGATGCTGGAGGCGCTGAAATTCTGAGTAGCTGGTTGCGCAAATCCGGGGAGCCTTATTGCTTGGTGCTTGAGGGGCCTGCAAAAGCAATATTTCAGCGCAAGCTTGGTGCGATTCAAGCCCTCACTATGCAAGAGGCGATTAAACAGTGTGATTGGGTGCTCTGTGGTACAAGTTGGCAATCTAATCTGGAGCGGTTGGCCATAGCACAGGCTAAAGCTGCGGATAAAAAAGTAGTGTCATTCTTGGATCATTGGGTTAATTACAAGGAGAGATTCCAGGAGCAGGGTGAAACTGTTTATCCAGATGAAATCTGGGTTGGAGATGTTGAAGCTGAAAAAATAGCTCATACGCATTTCCACGGACGAACCATCGTTTTGAAATCCAATCCCTATTTTCAGGATTTACAGCTTGCACTCGATAAAGTGAAGGCTGTCTCGGCTAATGCAGAGCAATGTTCAGCCCTTTATGTTACTGAACCTATCCGCGAGCACGCACTGCTTCAATATGGCAATGAACGTTATTGGGGGTACACAGAAATAGATGCGCTACACTTTTTTTTAAATAATTTAATTGTCTTGGGTTGTTCTGTCAGCCGAATAAAAATCCGGCCGCACCCCTCGGAAAGCAAGGACGCATATGACTGGGTAAAGCAGGCATCTTCATTAATAATCGAAATTGGTGGTAACAAAACGCTGCTTGAAGAAACAGTAGAAGCCGATATGGTGGTGGGGTGTGAGTCCATGGCGATGGTCGTGGGCTTATTAGCAAAAAGGCGGGTGATCAGCACAATACCGCCTGGGGGTAACCCATGCAGACTTCCGCATTTGGAAATAGTGCATATGCAGGATTTAGTCACATGCTATCAGAGATCGCTTCATGCCTGAAAAGTGCCTTATTGTCGGGCTCGGACAAATTGGGATGGGCTACGATTTGAATATAGATCCTTCTACAGCCGTTTACAGCCATGCGCGAGCTTTTTCGCTTCATCCCGCGTTCGAACTGTGTGGGGGCGTTGATCCTTCGGCAACTCAGAGATCTATTTTTGAGAGCCATTATGGTCGGCCTGCGTATCCCGATATAGAAAGTGCACTGAAGGTGGAAAAGCCAATTATTGTTGTAATAGCGCTGCCCACCATCTTGCATGGAGAGGCAATATATACCGTACTATTGCATTCAAGACCCAAACTCATTCTTTGTGAAAAGCCTTTGGCCTATGATTTGGGCGATGTTCGCAATATGGTTCATGTCTGCGAAAGGGCTGGGGTCGAGCTCTATGTTAACTACATTCGCAGGGCTGATCCTGGTGCGATAGAAATTAAAAAACGTATTGAGTCAGGTGCGATTGCCTTACCGATAAAAGGCGTCGCATGGTATTCAAAAGGTTTTTTGCACAACGGTTCCCATTTTTTCAATTTGCTTGAGTTTTGGCTGGGTTCTTATAAAACGGCTAGAGTGTTGGATTCTGGACGTCTATGGGATAACCAAGATCCGGAGCCGGATGTGCAGGTCGAGTTTGAGCGTGGCAAAGTGGTTTTTCAGGCGGCGTGGGAAGAAGCCTTCTCGCACTACACAATAGAACTGCTTAGCCCATCGGGGCGTTTAAGGTATGAGCAGGGTGGGGAATCCATCGCTTGGCAATCAACGTACCCCGACCCAAATATTTCGGGCTATGAAATATTACGAACGGCGTCCGAAATGATAGACAACGGGATGAGCCGTTGTCTATGGAATGTTGCGGATCAAATCGCTGAAGCTCTTGCCGACAGGCCACATAATTTATGCACGGGTAGGCAGGCCTTATCAACCCTTGAAGCAATGCATCAAATAATTAACCAGAGATAATTATGAATCAAGAAAAATTAGCACTACACGGCGGCCCCAAAACAATTACCAAGCTTTTTAAGCGCTACAACCCCATAGGCAAAGAAGAGGTTGAAGCCACAAAAGCAGTGGTCGAGTCAGGCGTACTTTCGCAGTTTCTCGGCTGCTGGCACCCGGATTTTTATGGAGGGCCTATGGTACAAGAATTCGAGCGAGCTTGCGAAAAATATTTCGGAGTTAAGCATGCGGTTACGGTCAATTCATGGACATCGGGATTGATCGCCGCTGTGGGTGCAATTGGTATTGAGCCGGGAGATGAGATTATCGTCACCCCCTGGACAATGTGTGCGAGTGCTACAGCTATTCTTCATTGGAATGCGATACCTGTATTTGCCGATATTGAGCCAGAAACATTCAACCTAAATCCTAAATCGGTTGAGGCCAATATAACACCTTATACAAAAGCGATTATGGCGGTAGATATTTTTGGACACTCATGCGATATTGATGCGTTAATGGATATAGCTAAGCGTCACAATCTCAAAGTCATCACTGATACAGCACAATCTCCCGGCGCTTTTTATAAAGGACGTGCAACAGGCACGCATGCGCATGTAGGAGGATATAGTCTCAACTATCACAAGCACATACACACCGGCGAAGGCGGAATTCTTGTTACAGATGACGATGATATTTTTGAGCGTCTGCAACTAATTCGTAATCATGCAGAGGCAGTAGTCGCTGACAAAAGAGTGAATAATCTTTCTAACATGATTGGGTATAACTTTCGTTTGGGTGAAATTGAGTCAGCAATAGGTCTCTCGCAGCTAAAAAAAATTAAAGGCTTTGTGGAGGGCCGTCAACGAGTAGCAGAGCGTTTGACGGATGGGCTAAAGGATTTATCTGGTTTAAGGACACCTGTCGTCAAGTTTGAGTGTACACACGCTTATTATGTGTACCCCATGATTTTGGATGTTGATCAGCTCGGCGTTTCTCGAGAAAAAATTATCGCAGCACTAGAGGCGGAGGGTGTTACTGGACTCAGCGCAGGTTATGTCAATGTCCATTTGCTACCGATGTACCAAAGAAAAATTGCATACGGCTCGAATGGTTTTCCTTGGACATCAGATATTTGCAAACGTGATGTGAGTTACGCAAAGGGCATATGTCCCGTTGCAGAAGAGTTGCACGATAAAACCTTTCTCGGTTTTGCTATGTGTTTGAATGAATTGGATAATGAAGATGCAGACCTAATTGTGGCTGCATTTAAAAAAGTCTGGGGGAAAATAGGAAACGAATTGTGATGGTATTACATAAATGAGTAATTGGATCGTAAACTTTAAAGAAGATAAACGAGTTTGGGATGCATTTGTGCGGTCATCCCCGCAGCGAAGTATTTTCGTCCAGAGTAAATTTTTGGACTCACTGAATGCTAATTATGATTTGGTGACCTGTTATGAAAAAGATAAAATTGTCGCGGGTGTCGTGATTATTTATGGGGCTTCAGGCGAGCCAATTAACTCCACTTTCCCATTTACTCAATATCAAGGAATGTTGCTGTCTGATAACAGTAGTCGGGAAATGCATTCTCAAGTTACTTATGAGTTCAAAGTCGTAGAATTTTTCATAAACCAACTTGCGAAGTATTTCAAGAAATATTGCCTTTGCCATTCATGGAGGTTGCGCGACCTGCGTCCATTCCAGTGGCTTAACTTTAATGAACCAAGTAAAGGTCAATTTAGAATTAATCTATATTACACTGCTGTTTTAGATTTGCAGAAATTTGAGAATTTTGGTGTATATCTTTCTTCTGTGCGAACAGTTAGGAGGCAGGAATTTAAAAAGTCATCACAGATATTAAAGTTTCAATTTAGTGATGATGAATCACTACTTGATGCGCTCCATGCCAAGACGTTTGAGCGGCAGAATTTAGAAAGAGATATTTCGGACTCCTTATTGCTAAGATCCATCAGCAAGCAAGCTGTAGCAGGTGAATACGGAAAAATGAGCATAGCATTGTTGGATGATGTACCAATATCTTCGGTTCTGTTCATTTATGACGATAGGGCTTCATACTATTTATTTGGGGCAAATGATCCTGCATACCGAAATACCGGGTCTGGCACCTTCTTAATAATGCACATGATAAAAGATGCGTTTGATCATGGATTAAAGGAGATTGACTTTGTCGGAGCGAATTCTCCAAATCGCGGGGACTTCAAAATAAGTTTAAATGCTGCGCTTCAGGCATACCATGTGAGTACTTATCGTGAATAAAATAATAACGCTGAAGAGATATTTTCTTGAAGTTTGGAAAAGTGTTTTCCTTGATCATAAAAGTAAACAATTCATTAGGTTTTGTATAAATAAATGGTCAAAGTCGAATTTCAAGGCTAGGAAACGTGAAGTGTTGGTAGAGTTATATTCGGTGGATCAAACCGTGCTGGCATTTTCCTATTTTGCAAATATACTTGCGGAAAAACATCAATCCAGGATTGTTAGTTTTTCACTCTCGGAAAGAAATGTGACGTTATTTTTGTGGCGGTATAGGAGAATTGTAAAAATATACCAATCGTTTAACGCCAGCCACCATATTAATACAAGTATTTTTAGCGCTAATTTGGACGAAGAGACATCCGCTATTTTTAATAGCATGGTTCTCAGCATTAAAACGAAGAGCGACGTATTGGATATCACAATTAATGGCGACATAATTGGGAACGAAATCTACGAGGCATACTTAATAGAAAACCGTAAGCCTACTATTGATATTCACGCTGACGATTTTAGGCGGTTCTTGCGTAAATGCATACAAACATACTTGTTTTGGCATGACTATTTTGATAGCCATCACGTGACAGCGGTTATTTTGAGTCACGGAATATATCGATATGGCATCATTAAAACGATTGCCAATAAGAAAGGCATTCCAGTTTATCTCCCAAGTGTTAGATCGCTAATTTATTTGAAAAGAAGTAACGAGTGGGGGATGCCTAAATACGAGTTGTATCCAGAGTTATTTAAAAGTCTTCCACAAGAAACGAAAAGCAAGGGTATCGCGTGGGCAAAAAACCGTCTTGAACTTAGGCTATCAGGTGTGGTGGGTGTTGATATGAGCTATTCAACGCAGTCTGCATTTAGACGTGACTTATCCTCGAACAAATTACTGCGAACATCTGGTAGGATTAAAGTGCTAATTGCCACGCACTGTTTTTTTGATAATCCAAATTGTTACGGCCGTAATTTATTCCCTGATTTTTATGAGTGGATTAATTTTTTAGGCCAAATGAGCGAGGTCACGGAATATGATTGGTACCTAAAGACGCATCCAGACGTGCTACCCGGAAATGATGAAGTATTGAATGATCTGCTGACAAAATACAAGAATATCACGCGTCTGCCTTCAGATGCCTCGCATTTGCAGCTAGTCGAAGAGGGTATGTCATTTGTTTTGACGGTGTATGGATCTGTTGGGCATGAGTGCCCACTATTGGGCGAGACGGTAATAAACGCCGGTGTAAAAAATCCACACATTGGATATGACTTTAATATGCATATTAAAACGGTAGAGGAATATAGGTCATATTTACTTAATCTAGAAAAAATTGAGCATAAAGTAGATAAAGAAAAAATTTACGAATTTTATTTTATGCACTATAAATATTCTGGTTGCCATGATATTTTTTTCGACTCATTCCAAGATTTCTTATCTAAATACAGTGTCGATGAACAGATTTCTTCCAGTGCATACCAATATTTTCTAAATGAATATTCTGAAGAAAAAAATGCGATTCTATTACGGAAGCTTAAAAAATTCATTGACTCCTCGGATTACCAATATCATGAGCAGAAAATTGAATTCAATTGAATATTGATAAACACTCTTCGGAAATAAAACGCAATGACAGCCAACTCATTTAAGCAAAATTATTTGTCTCAATTCATTAACACATTAAAGTTTTGGTACGTTCAGCGAATCAAGGGATTTGTTGTTCCGCAGGAGCCACATTTTGATCCACTGTGTCTTAAGTTTTTTATAGATAAGCTGCAATCGTGCAACAAATATCTAGAATATGGCTCAGGCGGGTCAACATTTTTTTGCGGCAAAATTTGGCAAAGATTTCGTAGCTGTTGATTCAGACAAATATTTTCTTAAGGCCGTCGAAAAGTAAATCGCAAAAAGCGGACTGTCTGATAATAGTTTACAAGTTTTCCACCATGCAGATATTGGCCTGACAAAGGAGTGGGGCAGCCTGTCTGCACAGAAAAAACCAAGTCCAGATTGAAGAAATGGGCGAGCTACTCAGATATCCCGCTTATAAAAGGGAAACATTTTTTGCCGGATTTGATTCTTGTTAACGGAAGATTTAGAGTTGCTTGTGCACTTAAATCAGTAAAATATTTGCACGATAAAGTTAGTTATACGATTCTGGTCGATGACTATGTTGGAAGATCTGCATACAGTGAAATCGGGCGTTTTTCCGATTTAGTGAAATTAGAAGGAAGGATGGCCGTATTTAAGAAAGAGGCTAATATTGACTTCGCAGAATTAGATAAAGCAATCGCAAAATATGAGGCTGAGTTTAATTAAGAGCTAATGTTTTGAGTTAAACGCAATATTTTTATTCAATTTATTACCCTAAAGTGAGTTGTCATGAAAGCAGTCATCCTAGCCGGTGGTCTCGGAACACGAATATCTGAGGAAACTCATCTTAGGCCAAAACCATTAGTCGAAATTGGTGGGCGGCCAATTCTTTGGCACATCATGAAAATTTACTCCGCACATGGTATTAACGATTTCATCGTTTGCTGCGGCTACAAGGGTTATCTCATAAAGGAATACTTTGCCAACTATTTTTTGCACATGTCCGATGTGACATTTGACATGCAAAACAATCAGATGGAAGTGCACCAGCGTAACGCTGAGCCATGGCGTGTTACTTTGGTTGATACGGGTGATAACACCATGACTGGTGGTCGTTTGAGGAGAGTCTCAAGCTATTTAAAAGGCGAGGAGGCGTTCTGCTTTACTTATGGTGACGGGGTTTCTGATGTAAATATATCGGAACAATTGGAATTTCATAAGAAACATGGCAAACGTGCAACAGTTACAGCAGTTCAGCCCCCGGGGCGTTATGGCGCACTTGATATGGACGGAAAATCAGTGCGCGGTTTTATTGAAAAGCCGCAAGGTGATGGCGGGTGGATTAACGGCGGATTTTTTGTTTTATCTCCTAGCTGCATAGACTTGATCGCTGATGATAGCTCTTCCTGGGAAGGTGAGCCGCTTAGCAATATTGCAGCTCAGGGTGAGCTTATGGCTTATGAGCACAGCGGGTTCTGGCAACCGATGGATACACTGCGTGATAAAAATCATCTGGAAGAGCTTTGGCAAAGCGGTAAAGCTCTCTGGAAGGTGTGGAAGTGAATCCGGATTTCTGGCGCGGCAAGCGCGTCTTTCTGACCGGGCATACTGGCTTTAAAGGTGGCTGGCTTTCCTTATGGCTTCAATCCATGGGTGCAGAAGTGCATGGCTACGCGCTAAACCCGCCAACAGAGACCAACCTTTTTACAGTGGCATCGGTGGGCAAGGGTATGGCGAGCAGCGTAAATGCGGACATCCGTGAAGCGGACAAGCTCAGCCAAGCAATGCGGTTGGCGAATCCAGCGATCGTTTTTCATCTGGCAGCGCAACCGCTGGTGCGTTACTCCTATGCACAACCAGCAGAAACCTATGACGTGAACGTGATGGGGACGGTGCATATGCTCGATGCAGTGCGCGCCACACCCAGCGTGAAGGCGGTAGTGAACGTCACCACTGATAAATGCTATGAAAATCGAGAATGGGTATGGGGCTACCGCGAAAACGAAGCGATGGGAGGCTTTGATCCCTACTCCAGCAGCAAAGCGTGTGCAGAATTAGTTACAGCGGCTTATCGGCAGTCTTTTTTGGAACCAGCAGGCATCGCACTGGCAAGCGCAAGAGCCGGAAATGTGATTGGTGGGGGTGACTGGGCGGCAGATCGGTTGATCCCGGATTTTTTGCGTGCAATGGACGCAGGTGAAACATTGAAAATACGCTCACCACAATCTACGCGACCTTGGCAGCATGTGCTGGAGCCGCTGTCAGGCTATCTGATGCTGGCAGAACAGCTTCATGTTAACGGCGCAGGTTTTGCTGAAGCCTGGAACTTCGGGCCAACAGATGAAGATGCGCGGTCGGTAAGATGGATAGTTGAGCGTATGGCCGAAATGCGTAAAGATGTGAAATGGAAATACGATGAGACACCGCAGCCGCATGAGACCCATTATCTTAAATTGGATAGCAGCAAGGCGCACAATCAGTTGAAATGGCAGCCACGCTGGCAATTGCAAACCGCATTAGAAAGGACGGTGGAGTGGCATGAGGCTTGGCGCAAGGCTGGAAACATGCGCTTAGTCACACTTGCGCAGATTGCTGATTACCGGTCTGTAATGAAAAACGATTAACTATGTCACGCTTTGATTCTATCCCGATCCCGTTGACGGGGCTGAAGCTGGTTCAGCGCAAGGCGATAGAAGATCATCGAGGTTTCTTGTCGCGGTTCTACTGCGCTGAGGAATTTTCTGAGGCAGGTATTATTAAAAAACCGATAGCCCAAATCAACTACACACTTACACGAAAGAAAGGCGCGGTTCGCGGCCTGCATTTTCAGCACGCGTCTCATGCTGAGACAAAACTTGTGAGTTGCTTGAAAGGTGAAATATGGGATGTTGCAGTCGATCTTCGGAGCAACTCTCCTACCTTCTTGCAGTGGCATGGAGAAATTCTTTCCGCCGCCAATCGTAAGAGCTTACTGATTCCGGAAGGCTATGCGCACGGATTTCAGGCGCTGACAGAAGATTGCGAATTGATTTATCTGCATACCGAGCCCTACCACCCTGAGGCAGAAGGCGCTTTCAACGTGAGCGATCCAAGGTTAAGTATCACTTGGCCTTTGCCCATTGGCGACCTTTCCGAGCGTGACCGCAACCACCCATTTGTCAAATCAGATTTCCAGGGAATTGTTTTATGAAATGCCGTCACTGCGACACTGAATTAACTTTGCCACTGATTGATTTGGGCGCTGCTCCCCCATCCAATGCCTACCTCACCAAGCAGACATTGCATGCTCCCGAAAAGCATTTTTCTTTGCGGGTATTGGTTTGTAGCGAATGCTGGTTGGTGCAAACTGAAGATTATGCGGGGGCGGGAGAGTTGTTCTCTGCGGATTACGCGTATTTCAGCTCTTTCTCAACGACCTGGTTAAATCATGCAGAGCAATATGTTGCGGACATGTCGCAACGCTTTGCGCTGGATAAGAAATCGTATGTCGTTGAGGTGGCCGCCAACGATGGTTATTTATTGCAGTATGTGCAGGCACGCGGAATTTCATGTCTAGGAATTGAACCTACCACCAGTACAGCGACTGCCGCGCGCGCCAAGGGACTTGAAATTGTAGAAGACTTCTTTGGGGTAAAGTTAGCTAAGCAGTTTGTTGAACAAGGCAAACAAGCCGACCTGACGGCCGCTAACAATGTCTTGGCACATGTGCCGGACATTAATGATTTTGTCAGAGGCTTTTCAGTACTGCTAAAACCAGCAGGCGTGTCGACCTTTGAATTCCCGCATTTGCTGCGCTTAGTCACTGAAAACCAGTTCGACACTATTTACCATGAACACTACTCTTATCTATCGCTGACTGTAGCGAAGCGTATTTTTGATCGTAACGGCTTGAGTGTGTTCGACGTTGAAGAATTGTCTACTCATGGCGGCAGCTTGCGCGTCTACGCGCAGCGCAAGGACACCGGTGTGCATGAGCCAAGCCAAAATGTGGCGAAACTGTTGGAACGTGAGATGGCAGCAGGTATGAATATCACAACTTTCTATGCTGGTTTCCAGGTCAAAGCAAATAAGGTCAAAAATGATTTGTTGATGTTTCTGATTGAGGCGCAGCGTGCGGGTAAATCAGTGGCAGGTTATGGTGCGGCTGCCAAGGGTAATACTTTGCTAAATTACGCTGGTGTTAGACCGGACCTGTTGCCGTATGTAGTGGATCGCAACCCTGCCAAGCAGAATAAGCTCTTGCCGGGTTGCAGAATCCCGATTGTTACTGAGGCGCAGCTAAAACAAAATCGACCCGACTACGTGCTGATTTTGCCTTGGAACTTGCGCACAGAAGTAGTTGAGCAGCTGGCCTACATTCGCGAATGGGGCGGGCAGTTCGTTACGGCCGTTCCATCTCTGAAAGTAAGCTGAGTCGCATATGAAGGTCGCTGTGACAGGAGCAAGTGGTTTTATCGGACGTCATGTCTTAACGGACTTGCTGCAGCATGGGGTAGAGATTGTTGCGGTGACTCGTGAAGCTTCGCGGTTAACTGGGTTGAGTCAAGCAGTTCGCATTGTGGAGATGGATATTTCACAACCTGCAACAGACTATTTTGAAAAAATGGGGCTTCCAGATGTGCTTATCCATCTTGCCTGGGACGGATTGCCCAATTACAAATCGCGACATCATTTCGAGACCGAGCTACCCAGGCAATATCACTTTCTTGAAAGTATGATCGAGGCGGGATTGCCTTCGTTATTGGTGACCGGAACTTGTTTTGAATATGGCATGCAGTTTGGCGCACTTTCGGCAGAGATGCCGACCAGACCGACCAATCCTTATGGATATGCCAAGGACGCGTTACGGAAGCAACTGGAGTTCCTGAGATCGATTAAATCCTTCAATCTGACTTGGGGGCGCTTGTTTTATATGTATGGCGAAGGCCAGCCAAGCACATCGCTTTACCCCAAGCTTAGAGAGGCCGTGTTGCGAGGGGATAAGATCTTCAACATGTCGGGCGGTGAACAACTTCGTGACTACTTGCCCGTTGCAGAGATTGCTCGCCAAATCGTCCAGTTAGCGCTGGCCCAGCGCGACATTGGTGCAGTCAATATTTGCTCTGGAAAACCCATTTCGGTTCGCAAGTTGGCAGAGCAGTGGTTACTCGAAAACAACTGGAAAATCGAACTTAATCTCGGCTATTACTCTTACCCCGATTATGAGCCGATGGCTTTTTGGGGTGATCTGAACAGATTAGATAGCAAGCAGAAAAATTACAGCCAATAGCATATCAATGGCTGTTGGCACCCCATGAGTAAATTTTATAATTAAAAAGGTGGAATAGTATGAGCTTTGAAAAAGAAGTCGATGAGAGAGTCGCATCAATATCCCTGAACGATAGGCTGAAATCCAGTGCCCATGCTTTCATGAAGGCATCTGTTGATCCCAAGTACTCCTATAATTTTTCTTGGCTGGGTCGGCCAATTATTCAATATCCGCAGGACATGGTTGCCATGCAGGAGCTTCTCTGGGAGGTAAAGCCAGATCTGATTATTGAGACTGGAATTGCGCACGGAGGATCACTGATATTTTATGCGTCGATACTGGAATTAATTGCCACATGCACAGGCCATGAAGGAAAAGTGCTTGGCATCGACATTGACATCCGTCCGCACAACCGAAAAGCGATTGAAGAGCACCCGATGTTCAAGCGCATCAGCATGATTCAAGGTTCAAGTATTGCACCTGAAATCGTGGCGCAAGTGGTCGAGAAGGCCAAGGTTCACAAACGCATTATGGTGTGTTTGGATTCGAACCACACCCATAATCATGCGCTTGCGGAGCTGGAGGCTTATGCACCGCTAACCAGCGTTGGAAGTTACTGCGTGGTGTTCGATACCCTAATTGAAGATATGGGCGAAGGTGCCTATCCAGAGCGCTCTTGGGGCGTCGGCAATAATCCAAAAACTGCAGTGTGGCAATACCTCAAAACACATTCTGAATTTGAGATCAATAAACGCATCGACAACAAATTGCTCATCAGTGTCGCGCCAGATGGTTATTTGAAGCGAGTTAAGTGATCACTTTGGCATAAATTAAAAAATGACAAATTTTAATTTATCGAAACTTACTTTGTAACTGAAACTGGCTAGTAACGAGAAAGACCAATAATGAAAATGCATCAATCAACAAAGGAAATAGTCGCAAAGAAAATTTGGAGACTACTCACCCCTCTTAAATTTAGATATGCGTTTTCTAGAATCAGAATGGCGCTGAGTGACACGCCAATTATGCCAAGCCCTACCTATGCTGACGACGGCTTGATATCACAACATGTCAGCGATTTTCTTACGAATCCAAAATTTATGGATTCGTATAATCTTGGAAAACAAGGCGGTGCACTAAATCAGCATCCGGGAGACATTCATTATCGCGCATATATAGCATGTTGGGCGGCAAAGTATGCAACTGAACTTGACGGAGATTTTGTTGAGTGTGGTGTTGGCAAAGCATTATTAAGTAAAACGATAGTAAATTATTTAGAATTCGAAAAACTTGAAAAGAAGTTTTATCTGTTTGATACATTCGAGGGTATCCCTGTCGCACAAGCCAAGGACGATAAAGAGCGCGACAACATGGCTCGCCTGAATCAAACTCATTTTTCTACAAGCTATTATGAAAATGTGGAGAGGTCATTCGTGAAATATCCTAACGTGATATTAGTTAAAGGCCGCATACCTGAATCTTTTGCGAGCATAAGTCTCAGTCAAGTTTCTTACATCTCGATTGATATGAATAATGCGTTTGCAGAAATGGCTGCCATTGAGTATTTATGGGGAAAATTAGTAATTGGCGGAGTGATAGTTCTTGATGACTATGCATATGGACCTGAATTTATGGAGCAAAAATATGCTTGGGACAAGTTCGCGGCGATGAAGAATTTTGAAATACTTACCCTGCCCACAGGGCAAGGTCTGATCATTAGAAATAAATAGATTTAATTCGTAAACATGATGAGAGCCTATAATTTTGATGTGCCAATACTTTTTTTGATTTATCGGCAGCCAGAAATAACAAGAGCAACATTTGAGCGAATTCGACAAATAAAGCCTTCTCGCTTGTACATCGCCGCAGACGGGCCTCATAGCGATAGACCTTTGGAGAAAGATGAGTGTGAATTGACACGTCGGGTTGTTGATCAAATTGATTGGTCCTGTGAAGTTAAAAAACGCTTTCTCCCTGAAAATGTTGGTTTAAAGAAGGCTGTTTCCGGAGCGATTGAGTGGTTCTTTTCAGAAGTCGACGAGGGGATTATTTTAGAATATGACTGCCTTGCAACACCTTCGTTTTTTTTATTTTGTAAGGAAATGCTGAATCGATACAGAAATGACGAAAGTGTATTCTGTATAACGGGCGATAACATTCAAAATGGTGTTTGGCGTGGTGATGGGGATTACTATTATTCCAATTTGTTCGGCTGCTGGGGGTGGGCTACTTGGAAAAGGTCATGGAAACATTGGCAACCTAATCTCCCGAATTATGAGCGCTTCAAGTCTGAGAATCAGATAGCCAATATTGCTTCAAGTGATAAATCTCGTAAGTATTGGATAAAAAAATTCGATGACATCCATGAAGGTAGAAATACAACCACATGGGCTTTTTGCTTCCTCTATGCACAACTGTGCCAGCGGGGACTTTGCGTAGTTCCAAACCGAAATCTGGTTTCAAACATCGGATTTAGTAATGAAGGGACGCATGCAAAGGATCCTGATCATCCATTGGCAAATATGCAGAGTGAAACACTGAACTCTTTCCGAGCCCCTACATTTAAAATTGCAAATATTCAAGCCGACGAACGACAAACTGTAATTGCATCCTCGGTTTCACTGCAAAACGCGATCAGGATTAATTCTGTGAAAATTTTAAAAACAATACTTCCCAACTTTTTTATTTCAGCAATTAGAAAGCATAGATTAAGTTGAATTTAAAACATATGTCCAAAAGAGAAATCCCTGCGTCAAATCCAAAGATCAGCATTGGTATGCCTGTTTACCAAGCAGAAAAATATATTCAAAGGGCATTGGATTCGTTGCTGGGGCAAACAAATGGCAATTTTGAGTTAATCATTTCGGATAATGCATCGACTGATGAAACGAGTAAGGTGTGCCAAGAGTATGCGAATTTAGATGACAGAATTAAATATGTGCGGCAACCGATAAACCGGGGGGCTGTGGGCAATTTTGAATTTGTCTTGAGTGCTTCACGTGGGGAATATTTTATGTGGGCGGCACATGATGATATTTGGTCGCCAGATTTTATTCAAATTAATCTGAACTTTTTAGAATCCAACAAAGATTATGTTGCTTCTATATGCCCAGTTAGATTCAACGATGGAGATTTTGAGCCCATTTCTATGGGCGACATGCCGTTAACTGGTTTGCCATACCAAAGATTTGGGCAGTTTTTCAATTGCTGGCATGCAAACTCACGTTTTTATTCACTGTTTCGTACTCAAGAGTTAAAAGTGTGCCCCTATCATGGGAGTGATTTTCTGGGATCTGATTGGGTAATAATGCTGTACATCATAATGCAAGGAAAAATGAATCGTACTTCAACGGGATCTATGGTTAGAGGGCGTCAGGGCTTTAGTAATTCTGGAAAAATACTTAAACATTACCGCAAGAAATTAATTCACTTTTTCGTGCCATTTTATGAGCTTTGCACAATAACTTTAAAAATATCGGCAGACTTTCCTATTAAATACTATTTTAAGATAGCTTATTCACTGGCTAAATTAAATTTTCTGGCAACGCGAGCATTTATGATAAACGCTATACTGAATCGCTGAATGCTGATTCTAGTTTTGAGGTGGTTATGAAAATAGCCGTTGATCAGCAAATCTTTGCGTTGCAAGCACATGGCGGTGTGTCACGTTATTTCACTCGGCTTGCGCAAGGCTTGATAGACTTAGGGCAAGAGGTAGGGGTGTTCGCTCCGTTATATCAAAACAGTTATCTTCCTTCCCTGCCAAAGGAAATTGTTCACGGTAGGCATATCCAGCGATATCCCTTTAAAATGGCAAAGATATTCTTGAAGTTCAACCAGTATATTTCACTGGTTCAAATAGCCAGATGGAAGCCTGATCTGGTGCATGAAACGTACTATTCAAGAGTCGGTACAGCCTCGGTAGGATGCCCGACCGTAATTACGGTTTATGACATGATTCACGAGTTGTTCCCAAACGATTTTTTAGTTCGCGACAATACAGCTACCATCAAACGCATAGCGGTTGATCGTGCCGATCATGTCATATGCATTTCTGAAAATACCAAAATGGATTTGATGCGTTTGTACGGCACGCCTGCTTGCAAAATATCTGTCGTGCATCTGGGTTTTGATCAATTTGCGCCACGCACAGTGAAGCAGCAGCTAACCACACTTGTCGACAGGCCATTTCTTCTTTACGTCGGAGCACGTGGGGGCTACAAAAACTTTATTGGTTTTTTAAGGGCTGTGGCATTTTCAAAAAAATTATTATCCGATTTCGATATTGTCGCTTTTGGTGGTTCAAAATTTTCAGCAAAAGAACTGAATGAAATGTCATCTCTAGGTTTCAGGGAAAACCAGATCCGGCACCAAAGCGGGAGTGATGATGTCCTGGGTAGATTTTATAGCTCAGCAAAAGCGTTCGTTTATCCTTCGTTGTATGAAGGTTTTGGGATTCCTCCACTGGAGGCGATGGCACATCATTGCCCAGTTATTTGTAGTAATACTAGTTCAATGCCAGAGGTCATAGGGAAGGCAGGCGAGTTTTTTGATCCTACGGACACTGATGATATGCGGCGGGCTATTGAGGATGTTGTCTATTCTGCTAGCCGTGTTAACCAACTACGGCGGTTCGGAGAGGAGCGACTAACTATTTTCTCGTGGGATAAATGTGCTCGAGAAACTTTTGATATTTACCGTTCGTTAATTTGAGATCTTACAAATGACAATTAAAAAAAAGACAGCTCTTATTTGCGGGGTCAGCGGTCAAGACGGTAGCTACTTGGCTCAGTTATTGTTAAGCAAAGGTTATTTGGTTTGGGGTACTTCAAGAGATACGCAAGGTTCTGCATTTGGCAACCTGCGTTCACTGGGTATATTGGATCAAGTAAAACTGTTGTCAATGTTGCCTGAGGATTTCCGTAGCGTGTTTGTGGCTATCAAAACAAGCGAACCGAATGAAGTTTATTTTCTAGCTGGGCAATCCTCAGTCGGGCTCTCATTTGAGCAACCTGCAGAAACTATTCAGAGTGTGGTGATTGGCACATTAAACATGCTTGATGCTTGCCGTATGGTGGATGAAAAAATACGTGTTTACTATGCCGGTTCTAGCGAGTGCTTTGGTGACACACAGGGTCAACCTGCCAATGAAAAAACACCATTTAATCCACGTAGTCCTTATGCCGTAGCCAAAGCATCATCATTTTGGTTGGTGAATAATTATCGTGAGGCTTATAACCTATACGCATGTACTGGCATACTTTTCAATCACGATTCGCCCTTACGTCCTGTTCGTTTTGTAACCCAGAAGATCATTAGTTCAGCAAAGGGTATAGCCAGCGGTTCGGGTGAAACGCTAACACTGGGTAGAATGGATATTTCACGCGACTGGGGCTGGGCACCGGAATATGTTGAAGCGATGTGGTTGATGTTGCAGCAAGATTATCCGGAGGACTTTGTAATAGCTACAGGCGAGACTTATTCGTTGACAGATTTTGTACGCCTCGCCTTTTCTGCTTTCGATTTAGATTGGAGAGATCATGTCCTTCAGTCTGAAAAATTATTTAGACCAACTGATGTATTGGTTAGTTGTGCTGATCCCCGCAAGGCCATACAAAAACTTGGCTGGCAAGCATGTATGCATATGCCTCAGGTTATAGAAAAAATTGCACAAGGGTTAGTAAAATGTTGAAAGTGAATAATCCGCTTGTATCAGTAATAACCCCAAGCTGGAATAGTGTGCATTACATCGAGCAGACCATTCTAAGCGTCATTAATCAGACATACAGAAATATTGAATATATCATTATTGACGGTGGTTCGTCTGATGGCACAGTGGATATTATCCGAAAATACGAAAGTTCTATCGACTTTTGGGTAAGCGAGACGGATGATGGAATGTATCAGGCGATCAATAAGGGTATGCAGCGAGCAAGCGGTGAAATTGTTGCTTATCTTAATAGTGACGATTTGTATTATCCAGATACTTTAGAAAAGGTTGTGAATTACTTTGCCAATAATTCGTCTGCCGAATTGGTATATGGTAACCTTGACTTTGTTGACGAGGAGGGTAAAAAGTTATTTACCCAAAAATATCCTAGATTTAGATTAAATTTTTTTATTAGGGCAAATTCTTCAATGATCGGTCAACCGGCTGCATTTTGGAGATCAAGTTTACTAAAAAAAATTGGCATGTTTGACGAATCTTTGAAAATGGCAGCTGATTTTGAATTCTTCATTAGAGCAGGAATGAGTGGAAGACTTGTGTACACTCCAGATGTTTTAGCTGCATTCCGTACACACAAGCTGTCATTAACAAGCACCCAAACTCAGCTGGGGCAAGACGAAGTTCGTCTTATACATGAAAAATATCTTCACAATAGATCCCTTATTTTGGTAGCGATTGTTAAAAATATATATTCTATATACTTTAAGATTATTAATTTCAATGCTATAGGGGTGAAACTTGTAATCGCTTTGAGGAGACTTTTGAATGTATAAACGCTTATATCATAGAGCTATAATTATTCTTAATTCAGTTTCTATCCGGATTATTGCGTTATCGCGGGGATCATGGATTTCGTTGGGGGCAACTGTTCATATTCATTCCGGTGGATGCCTTAAAATAGGTCACAGAGTTGGTGTTGCAAAACATTCTGTATTGTCAGTTTTACCGGGCGCGATTCTTGAACTCAAAGAAGGATGTATTATTGGTCACGGCGTGACAATTTTTTGCGCAAACAGGGTTATTGTTGGAGCTAAGTCCAGAATAGCGCATTATTGCTCACTTGTTGATCATGATTATGATATTTATACTGGAAAATCATGGTTTGAGATGCCGAAAATATCGTCCCCAATCATCATGGGTGACAACGTATGGCTTGGTTCACATGCCATTATTTTGAAAGGAGTAACAATTGGCCGTCAATGTGTCATTGGGGCTCAAACCATTGTTCTTAAGTCTGTCCCTGAGGGGATGCTGGTCTATTGCCATTCAAAAAGTCAACTGACGCAGAAGGCGCTGTAGTTCGATTATGAGAATACCATTTTCATCGATAGCCATCGGACTCACATTGCTCTCAACAGTTACGTTGCCTTCGAGTGTGCAAATGCTTTTTCATACATCGTCTATGGCCGCAGGTCTTACTTTTATTTTGGGTCTGCATATCAGCCTGTTCGTGGTGTTAAATGGCATTCGTCGACCATCTAATGGCTGGGGTGTCGGTACTATCTTAATCTTTATAGTGTTGGGAATCGTAATGATTCATACAGTGATCAGTTACCTGATACATGTTGATTTTGATTTTGGCCGTTTCGAAAAATCGTATAAATTGTTGTTCTTTTATCTTTTTGGAGCATTTTCTTTTGCCTCATTGACGAAGATAATACCGAATTTTAAAGTCGATTATTCATTAAGGCTAGTTTTCAACCTATTGCTTTTGTCGTGTGTTGGCGCTTTCTTTCATTTCCAACCTTTCACATCAACAAAGGAAAAGGCTATCTTTTTTTTCAACGAGCCATCACACTTCGCATTGGTTTTTTTGCCTTTCCTTCTTTACATGGCGGTGACTTCTAGCCTAAGGAAAAGGCTGTTGTTGGTTCTGTTGGGCTATTCGATGGCTCTCCTTCTTCAGAGTCTGACCCTCATCATCGGCTGCACCATTATTGCTGCCCTTACGATCCCCTTGAGACGATTGCTGTTTCTTGCACCCTTTTCTGTGATATTGATACTTTACATTAATGTGGATCTCGACTATTACTCTTCGCGAGTAAGTATTTATAATTATAGCCAAAATTTGTCTATGCTAGTTTTTCTTTCTGGTTGGGAAAGAGCTTTCCTGAATTTTGAAGAAACCTTCGGCCTAGGTGTAGGCTTCCAGCAATTTGGAATTATCGGAAGTCGTGGTGTGATGCTTGAATTAATGAGGCCACTAGGTGCAGATAATTTGAACTTGCTTGATGGGGGGGCGGTGGCCCCCAAGTTCATCGGTGAGTTCGGGTTGCTTGGTATGGTGATTATTCTTGCCTATCTTTTTTATTTCGCTAAGGGCGTTAGGTGGCTTCATGATGTTTCAATGAGTAAGATTGTGACTCGTGAATATAAGCTGGTTTTTTTCATTTCCTGCTTCGTAATGTATTCTATTGATTTATTTGTTCGTGGTATTGGTTACTTTTCGCCTTCTGGATTTCTTTTTATCGGTTCGTTGATGTGGATTGCTTTAAATAAATCATCCAATTATTTTCGTCCTAATATACCAGTAGCCATAAGATCCGAGGAGGAAATTAAGATGATCGAAAACAGATTGAATAACCGCCCACGCAAATGATTGGGATATAGAACACCAGCAGAGGTGTTTCACCAATCGTTATCTCGTGTTGCACTTCGTGCTTGAATCTGCCAAGTAAATTTATGAATGACTTTGTAATTATTGCAGCCAGCATCCTATCATTTGGGATGATTCATTTTTTTGTTTCTTTGGGAATATTTTTTAGAATTTCAGGCTTATTTTCTCGAAATATTTATACATCTCATTCGCTTGAGAGATTTTTCCTTTTGATTTCATCCTTTTGGATTGCGCTGTTTACCCCGTTGCTGGCTTTTTTGACGGAAGTACTTTTTTCAACAAAAAACTTTATTTTTTTGGTTATTCTTTCTCAATTATTTGCTTTTTTGCTTTTGCTTGTTTTGATTGTTTTCCGCAGTTCTATTTTTTCTTGGGCTTGCGTAGCTTGTGAGTTCTCAAAAAATAATCGACATTTTTATTTTAAAATAATCCCATCGTTCTTTTATCCGAGGGATATTTTGTTTGAATTTAATCGTTTTGAAATAACTAAATTTAACTTCCGATTTCTTATCATTGGTTTATTAATCAATATCTTCGCTGGATCTGGTTTTTTTATCGCTTTTTTCTTGGCAAGTAGCTTCCCTGATTATCGATTGACATTTTCGCAATCTGCAATCTTTATACATGGTTTTGCAGTCATTCTTCAATCCCTTTATGCTGATCCTGCTTTGGCTAGGTTGGCAGAAAATACAAATGCAAATAATTGGCAGGACTCATTTGTATCATATTTATTTGGTAGATGTATTGCATTTCTTTTTACTTCATTTATATTTTACTTTATCTACCTCGAATTCAAGTACGAATTTTAACGTTGACTAACCGCAATAAGTAGGCTGAGGATGTTTAGCATTCATGGCTTCCTGACCTGCAAGTCGAAGTTGCACGATGAATTAAAAACACCTAAGCCAGATTGAAAGATATCAGATTCAGAGCCTTATGAAAGCCCAGTACAACATCACGCAGATTGCGCAACTGCTTGGACGAGACAAGTCCACGATCAGTCGCGAGCTGCGCCGCAATGCCGTGTGGTGTCGAGGCTACCGAGCCAAACAAGCCTGCGTACTTGCCTGCAAACGCTCTGAATCGAGCCGCAACGCCAACACGCTTGCGCTCTGGTTGAAAGAGCAAGCCAGTGCGCTGTCGCGGCTGCAATGGAGCCCAGAGCAGATCGCAGGCAAGTTGCCAGTGAGCCATTAATCGCTGTACCTGCATGTTTATGCAGACAAGGCGCATGGCGGCACCTTGTGGAAGAATCTGCGTTGCCAAAAGCAAAAGAGAAAGCGCTACGCCAGTGGTCGAGACCGCAGGGGGCAGATTCCCAACCGCAGGCCCCTGAACGAGCGCCCCGTTGAAGGCTAGGGTCAAGACTCGGGCGACATTTATTTGATATTAATTACGGATTCAGGATTATGAATAAATTAATTGATGTGGTTTTTTATTTTATTTGGAGGATTTTAAATCCTATATCGTTTATTAAATTTATTTTTTCTCATAATAAGAAAATAAGCCGAAAGGAATCTTATTCGGGCCAAAGAGAAGATTTATCAATTTTAGCTAAAAAGATAAATACTGAATTATTTAAATCTTCAGAATTTTTAAGAAAGGTTGAATTTGCTAAAGTCTCTACAGATAACTTTGGCTTTACCTTTGATTGTTATGATTACCTTTCATACGATTTGAAACATGAGATTTATGAATTTGCAAGTAGTAACCAATTTCTTAATATGAAAGTTGATTCATTTTTGGGAATTAATTCGACCTTAAATAGTATTTCAATTTACGCCAATGTACCTCGTGAATCAGATGTAGAAATTGGAAGTAAAATGTGGCATAGAGATGGGAATACCTATTTGGCTGCAGATTTTATGTTTGCTGTTTCTGATATAAATGATAATAACGGCCCATTTTATTGGGTAAATCCCAATGATTTTGGAGATGCGAAATTTTATAAATCTAAATCAGATAGTGGCTGGGAATATAATGGGCGATTTTCAGATAATGATTTATTTAATTCAGGTTTAAAGAAGGATTCGGTGCAAAAATTTATTGGCTTGCCTGGATCATATATATTATTAAATACTGGGGAGAGTTTTCATAAGGGAGGGTTTTGTAAATCTGAAGTGAGGATATTGGGAAGATTTGTATATTCTTCATTGGGTTATTCAATTGGAAACGTGAATAGGTACAATTCAATTTGTTTGAATAATGGAGTAATATTTTTAATTCTTCTAAAATTATATTCTTTTCATGAAAAGATATATCGTAATGTTAATAAGTTATTAACTAAATAATCTAATATACTATGAAAAACCACGATTCCAAAGAATTATCCACAGTCAATTTGTCCGAGGACTATAATTATAAAAAAGAGGAGAAAGACTATTTTAAAATAGATACCATCGAAAGAGTTCACAAAACAAGTTTAATTGGTGAATATTTCAGAATTTTTAACGCTGCTATTTTTGGCGCAGGAATTGAAAAGAGTATTGGAGATGTGGGTTTAATTAGGAAATTAGCTAACGGCCCTAGATTATTTAAAATTATTGCCCGGTATTTAATGTATAAATGGCCTCATAATGAAGAAAAACAAAATGTGACTCTTGATTTTAAAGGGAATAGACATTTAAAATATGTTCATAAATATACGGTAAAACAAGACACTATTCAAGTTACCACTGGTTCTGGAAGAAGAGCGGAAAGGTATTATAAAATTCTATCCTTACCTCCGAGGGATTTAAGCCAAGAAAATATTCTTGTAATTGGCGGTAAAAATGTTGTGGAATTATTTATGGTAATCCTCCCCTTTTGCAAGGGTCGCAGAAGTAGAAACGTTATGCAGCCATGGCCAACCGCTGCTTAGGTGTGAATCCGCCCAAGGCCATATTGGGGCGGTCATGGTTGTAAGACCACATCCACT
>Ga0214919_10001386_pt1 | contig 39899 bp, 41 predicted proteins | sample LL1503_MetaG_FD_177994 | JGI IMG/M metagenome (GOLD analysis project Ga0214919, IMG submission 177994) | Freshwater microbial communities from Lake Lanier, Atlanta, Georgia, United States - LL-1503 | ecosystem: Environmental > Aquatic > Freshwater > Lake | place: USA: Georgia | collected...
TACAGGTATCAGTCACGCGGTTCATATGGCGCCCCAACAGCGCCTGCTCATCGGCTGCCGTTAGCTGACGATACTGCGGCACCCGCTCATAAAAATCATGCGCCACCAGATTAAAAATATCTTCCTCTAAATTAGCGCCGGTGCAGACAATCGCATGAACTTTATCCTGACGAATCATCTCGGCTAACGAAATGCCTAGTTCGGCCGTCGACATCGCCCCAGCCAACGTCACGAGCATTTGCCCACCCGCTTTGAGATGCGCCTCATACCCCTTGGCGGCGTCCAACATTGCCGCCGCGTTAAAGTGACGATAATTGTGGGCGATGAACTGGGAAACCGCCCCCTTTTTCCGAGCCAGGGCGGCATTGACGAATTCGGGCTTGGACTTGGCTTTCATAGATCTCAGCAAGCGTATGGGTCGCCCATTTGGCCACACAAAAGTCGCTCGACTCATATTAACTAAATTCATAAATTGCTGATAAACAGTTAAATAAAATTTATATCTAAAAAATAAAGGCAGATTTTAGCCCAGCCCTGAATCGCTAAGAATAATGGCTCACTCGTGCAGGCAATCGCGAGGCAGCGGCTTGGAATCTGCGGGCATTTTCTCAAAAAATTTAACCGCAAAAACTCAAGCCCAGCACCGGCATCGATATAGTTGTGGGCGGTCTGATGCTGACCCGCCAATCCCAGTTTTGACATCGCCGCGGTGACGAGCAATCATGCCCTAGAAATATGGAACAGCTGCACGCCTATTGGCGCATGGAATATATTGAAGCGCCGCGCACCAAAGCTGGCGGCGATTTATTTTTAGAGCTCCCCGCCCTCGGCGATGATGTCGCGGCCCTCATCATCTATCGCAGCCCGTTGAGCTATCTGATTCTCAATCGTTATCCTTACAATGCGGGCCACCTCCTCGCGGTGCCCTTTCGCCAGGTAGCTGATTTGGTCGAACTCACGTCCGCAGAACGAGCCGACCTCATGGACACCATAATCTTTGGGCAGACCGTGCTGCGGGCCGCCCTAAAACCAGATGCCTTCAATCTGGGGTTCAACCTCGGCGCTGGTGCGGGCGGGAGCATCACCCATTTACACGCTCACATCGTTCCCCGCTGGAATGGGGATACCAATTTCATGCCCGTCATCGGCCAAACCCGCGTCCTCCCCGAAGCCCTAGCCTCGATGTATCAACGCCTCCGCGGTATCGCCGATCACTTAAAACCTACGGCTTAACCGACCTCTCGCCAGCGCCCCAGCTTCTCTCTTCCCCCAGTGTCCGAATCCAAAACGCTCCGTTACCCCAACGCTCGCCACCTCCAACAGCTGTATTGTGGCAGCGAGGACAATCTCTTACTCGTTGAGCGCGCCCTTAACGTGCGGCTGATCACCCGGGATGAATGGCTAAAAATTGAAGGGCTGCCGACGGCGACGGAGCGAGCTGAGGAATTTTTTACGCTCCTCAATTTGGGGCGCACGCAGGGACTAACCTTACGCACGCCCGATTTCATCCGGCTCCTCGAACTGTATAGCCATGATAGCGGCACCAGCCTGCGCGCCCTGTTTACGGAACCACTGGTCATCACGACCAATCGCAAAAGCGTGGTCCCTAAAACCATCGGCCAAAAGCTTTACCTTCAAGCCATCCAAAAAAACCCCGTCGTATTTGGCATCGGCCCAGCGGGCACGGGTAAGACCTACCTCGCGATGGCCGCCGCAATTTCAGCTCTGCTGCAAGGTCAGGTGCAACGCATCATCCTAACCCGCCCGGCCGTCGAGGCGGGCGAGACGCTCGGCTTTCTCCCAGGCGATCTGCGCGAAAAAATCTTACCCTATCTGCGACCACTCTACGACGCCTTACACGATATGCTCGACCCCGAAGATGTGGTCACCTTATCCGAAAAAGGCGTAATTGAAATCGCCCCCCTCGCTTACATGCGCGGGCGCACCTTAGCCAATGCTTATATCATCCTCGACGAAGCGCAGAATACTACCCCCGAGCAAATGATGATGTTTCTCACTCGTTTGGGTGATGAATCACGCATGATTATCACCGGCGATATTACGCAAATTGACCTCCCGCGTAATAAACCCTCCGGCTTAACCCAAGCTCCGCGCGTATTAAAAAATATTCCCGGGATTGAATTTCATACCTTTACCGCCTCGGACGTCGTGCGCCATCCGCTCGTGCAAAGAATTATTGAAGCCTATGAGCAGTCGAAGGACACCGCCGACCGCAGTCCATGAGTTCACCGACTAACCCAGTCCGTACCGTTGCCATCCGCAACGCCCACCCACGATTGCGCTTGGCCCGCGCCGCCATCACCGCGGCGATTGCCATCCTGGATCAACACGCGGCGCGCTTCCTCGGCGGCTGCCCGCCCGGCGAATTATCACTCGCGTTCCTCACCGACCAATCACTCGCAAAAATTCATGCCGATTTCATGAACGACCCGACGGCGACCGATGTCATCACCTTCGACGGCGATGCCGCCGCTGGCCTCGCTGGCGAGATTTGCGTTTCGGCTGACACTGCCGCCCGTTTTATCCGACTCAAGTTAAGCGGCCCGCGAACTTCTCGGCGACGGGCGAAGCTAACGGCTGGACCAACCCCGTTTGCGGAAGAGCTGATGCTTTATGTGGTCCACGGCTGGTTGCATCTCGCCGGTTATGATGATCTCGAGCCGGCGAAAAAACGCCGGATGCGCGCGGCCGAAGCACGCGCGATGAAATTATTGCGGGCGGCGCAAGCCCTGCCGAATTTTAAATTAATCCGCTAGCGCCGAGGCGCCGGGCAGGCAAATAAGCGGGTCAGCGCTAACCTTTGAAAAAATCAGTGGCATCCCCAGTCATCTCTGGTTCACTGCCTGCTTATGCCTAACTCCCGCCTTACTGCGCTGCGCAATGCCTTTCTCACAGGGCTACTCTTGCTCGCACCACTTGTCGTCACGGTTTGGGCTTTTCTCAAAATTATCGATGTTGTCGGCGGTAGTTTTCGGCCGCTCTTTGATACGCTCATCCCTAGCCGTTTGCAGGATATCCCGCTGGTCTGGGAAATGGCCGTCACGGTCGTAGTCTTCGCCTTAGTCACCCTGTTCGGACTCGTCTCTCATTATTTTTTCGGAAAATACCTGCTCGATCTTGGTGAACGAGTGATTCTCGCCATCCCGGGCCTCAATACCGTTTATCGCTCCGTCAAACAGTTGGTCTCCACGTTCGGATCGCAAAATCGAAATCTCTTCAGTCGTGTCGTGCTCGTGCAATATCCACGACCGGGCGTGTGGACACTCGGTTTCCTCACGAGCAAAACCCAAGCAGAGGCGCAGACCCGCGCCGGTTGCGAACTCTGGTCCGTCTTTATTCCCACCTCCCCGAATCCCACGAGCGGATTTATGCTATTCTTCCCGCCAGCAGAAATCATCGAACTAGCAATGTCCGCCGGCGATGGCATGAAAATGGTGATCTCAGGCGGGGCGATGATTCCTACCTGGCCCGATGCCGCGAGCGCTCAAGCAGAGCTAAAAGCTAAAGCCTAAGCAGGACGGCTCTGCGCCCTGACCGTCACCCCCTATGCCCGGTCAACAGCTCCAAACGGAGGCCTTCGTCCTCGCCAAGCAGCCTTCCGGTTCCGATTCGTTTGAGCAGTTGACGGCCTTCTCCCGTACGCAGGGCATCTTGCATTGCCTTCGCCGGATGAGTCAGAGCAAGACGGCGCTCACGCCCCTTGACTTATTTGATGAGGCTGAACTTTGGCTCGAATCCACCAACCAAGGTCGCACGTGGTTCATCAAGGAGCACCGCTTCATCCAGCGCGAACCTGGCATCGGCCGATCCTATGAAACCCTCCGCGCCGCCGCGGCCCTTGCCACGCTGGTCAGCCGTAACCCCGTAGCTGACGAATCCCGTGCGACCGTCGCTAGCTTACTTCGATCCAGCCTGACCGCACTCGGGGCCGGCGGCCGACCAGATATTATTTGGCTCAAGACACTTTTTTGTTTTCTGCGCGATGAAGGCTACCCCGTGAAACAGCAGTGGTGGCTAGAACTCTCCGCGAGCGAACGTGAGCTTGCCGCTACCCTCATCAATCAACCCCTCGCCGCCCAACTAGCCACGCCCGCAGCCGTCGCCGTAATCATCCGCCGGCTCGAGGAATGGATGCAGCGCGAAACAGAAGTGCGCGTGGTGTGAGCTAGCCCCATGGAGTTCTCCCTCGAAAAGAAAACTGCTAGTCTAAGCGTCGGCGATTTCGCCAGCTTTACCCTCGGGCCCCAATCAGCTGTCGGCGGCCCCCAAGGGATCGAACGCGCCCAACTGGGCCAACAATGGCACCATACATTACGCCGCCAGGTAGAACAAGAATTCACGATCGCTGGCACGCTGCGCGCAGACGTACAATTTGAGACCGCCATTAGCGGTCAACTGGTGCACCGCGGTTGGACCTTTCTGCTCGCCGGTCGGATCGATCAGATAATCGGTCGCACCTTGCGGGAAATTAAAAGCGTCACCCAGCACCTCCCCGCTGAGGAGGCTGCGCTGCGGGCCGACTACCCCAGCTATTTTCGCCAACTCGCCGCTTATGTAGTGCTCGCCCGCACGGCCGCACGGCCACTGATGGCGGCTGAATCCGCGCTCGGCGACTCAACCGATCGCCCCAGCCCACTGACCCCACTGCGGGCGGAGCTTGTTTTTGTCGAAACCAGTTCAGGACTGACCCAAACAATTGCGCTGACCCCATTCGACGAGGCGCTGATTTATCATCAGCTCGATGCGCTAGTTGAATTTCTAAATCTCCGCGCCCGCGCCACTGAACGGCGGCGCAGCCTAGAATTCCAGCCGGCCTTTACCACCCTTCGATCAGGGCAGGAAGATATTCAAAAAAAATTAACCGCCGCCTTTGCCGATCATACGATCGCCCCTACGACCGGCAGCCCCTCCAAGAAAATTCTTTTTTTTGAAGCCCCCACCGGCTACGGCAAGACCGGGTGTGTGCTTGAATTTGCACTCACCCAATTGCGCGCCGGCCGTTTCGCTCGTCTCATCTGGCTCACCGGTAAAGCCACCGGCCAATTGCAAGTGGTGCACACGCTTCAGCAGATGACCAAGCCGAGAGAGCACAGCCAATCAGGGCACCAGACCCCTTTAGCTTTCTGGCAAGTGCGGAATAAATCAGAGCACTGCGTTAATCATACTTTTCACTGCGTGCGCGCGGGCTGCGATTATCTCGCCGAGGCCCCCGAACGTTGGGCGCAAAGCGGCTTGGCCAAATTTTATCTCGATGACCAACAACCGCGTGACCTCGATTACCTCCGCACGGCCGGCCGCGAGGCGCGGATTTGTCCCTATGAAATAACCCGCACCGCCCTGGCTTTTCAAGATGTCTGGATTGGCGATTTCAATTATGTCTTCTCCCCCGGTAATCGTGAGGTTTTTTTTGATCAACCCGGCTTTAATCCGGCGGAGACGCTGTTAATTATCGATGAGGCCCACAACCTACCCTCGCGGGTGGCGGGAGCCTATTCCCACCGCGCCAATGAGCGAACGGCTCGCCTCCTCTTGGCTGAGCTCGAGCATTTACAGGCGCCGGCACCGCTGGGGCAGGCCATCGAAGATTGGATCATGTTGCTCGCCTCCCTCAAACCGGCGGAATCGCTGGACCATGCGCTGGAAGATGAAATCCACGAACTTATCGCCCGCGTAGCCAATTTAGTTAGCACGCTCCCGCTAGACTACGCTGCGCTGGGGCCACAACCCGCCGAAGCTCTTTGGCAATTCGCTGCCTTAGGTGACTTCCTTAATGATCGCACCTTAACGAAATTGCTCTGGGTCCCACGGGATGGTGAGCTCGAGTTCACCTGCGTCGAGGCCGCTCCGGCCATCGGTGATACGCTCAGAAAATTTGGCGGCGCCATCCTGATGTCAGCTACCCTGCAGCCCTACGATAATATTGCCGCGGCTTGTGGACTAACGGGCGAAGGCGAGCCGGCAACGGCGGCCATGATGAGCCGCCACTTATCAGCCAATCCTTCCCCTGCTTATGCGACCCTGCACGCGCCCACCCCCTGGCGCGCGGGCGCCTATGACATCGCGGTGGATCTACGCGTTGAGACGACCTACAAACAACGCGCCAGTCACTACGGCACAACGGCTGCCACGATTGAAACCCTGCACGCCGCTGCCAATCGGATCTCGGCCTTTCGCGCTCAACCCGCCGCGCTCGTGGCCGTCGCCATTTTCTTTCCCTCCTACGCCTACGCTGAAGCCGTCCTCCGCGCGCTGGAGCAAAGCGGCGCAGTGCTGCGCGTGGCCTTACAGCCCAAGTTACCTGACCTCGCCGCGCAATCAGCTTGGGCGGAAGAAAGCCTCAAGCTGGCGGACGCCCTTTTCCTGGTTCTCGGCAGCAGTTTCGCCGAAGGCATCGATCTCCTCGGCGGACGAGTTACGCATGCCATGGTCGTAGGGCCAGCCTTGCCCGAAGTTAATGCCGTACAAAAAGCCCGGCTCGCGGCGCTAGCCGGGCTCGGACGCGAAGCGGCTTTTCGCCGCGTCTATCAAATTCCTGGCCTGCAAAAAGTGAATCAAGCGCTCGGCCGACTAGTGCGGGCGCCCGGGCAACACGCCAAAGTTTTGCTGCATTGCCGCCGTTTTGCGGAGCCGAGCTACGCCGGACTCCTCGCGACCGACTACCAAATGTTCACGGAAATCGCCGCTGAGGCTGAGCTACTCAATTGGCTCCACCAAACTAAAGTTTAGCGCCGGGCCGATCAGACCAAGGGCGACTCGCCGAGCAAGTTAGCAAAAATTAATTTACCGCTCCCATTAGGCAAAACCCCGATAATTTCTGCCGTGACGCGTTTGCCGACATAAGCCCGCGCGTGATTAACCACCACCAGAGAGCCATCGGGCAAATAGCCGAGCGCCTGCCCATCCTCTTTGCCAATTTTAATCAGTTCAATGGCGATGCTTTCCCCAATGACTAATTCAGGTCGCAACGCGCTTTCGAGCGCCTGTAGATCTAGCCAGGCGACTCCTTGAAATTGCGCCATCTTCGCGAGATTAACATCGGTCGTGAGCAATTTAGCCCGCATCGATTGGGCCAGGAAGATCAACTTGGCTTCGCTATCCTGCAAACGAGCGACCTCACTCTGGTGAATACGAATATCAAGGTGCTTGATAGCGCGCAGATCATTCAAGACCTGGAGACCGCGCCGCCCGCGCGCCTGCTTCACCGCATCATTGGAATCGGCAATCAGCTGCAATTCATTCAGCACAAAAGTGGGAATAATCAGCGCCGCACCCATAAATTGGGTTTGGCAAATTTTCGCAATCCGGCCGTCGACCAAAGCGGTTGTATCAACGATGACCAACGAAACCTCCACTTCCTGCGGCACAAAACGCACATACGGAATAACTAAATTAAAATCATCTTTACCGCGCAACGCGATGACCGTGCCGAGGTAGGTGCAAATCATGAACAAGGCCATTTGCACCAAATAAATGATCTGGGGATCGCCGCGGTTAAGCAGCGGCGAATTAGCAACCAACCAAGCCACGAGGGCCCCCATGCCTAAGCCAAAAGTGACCGCCGTCAGACCGCGCACCGAAAATCCCTTCAGCAGGAGATCCACGAGGATCACTAACACCCCAATCAGCAGGCCAATGCCGACAGCGAGCTCCCGCCGATGGTCCCATTCTTCGACGGTATAGCAGATCAACCAGCTCGCGATCGCACAAAATGCGATAAATAAAATCCGAATAACGAGCAGAGTTTTATTCATGGGCAATAGGACTGCCTTAATTGAAGAATCCGCGATGCTTCAACCACAGGAGAAGAAACGGCAGAATCAGGAAAATAATCATGACGCCATAAAGAATCATTTGTGCCCGCTGGGCTTTCTTCTCTAGCTCTGGGTTAGGCTGCTCTCTCATTCAAAGCATCCGACCAATCACCTCATCCGATGACAACGCAATACTGGCTCGTTAAATCAGAACCCTCCGCCTACGCGTGGGCCGATCTGGTGCGCGATCGGCGCACCGCGTGGACCGGCGTACGCAACTACGCCGCACGGCTACACCTCAAAACTATGCAAAAAGGAGATGAGGTCTTTTTCTACCATAGCGTTGAAAGCAAGAGCATCGTGGGACTAGCGCGGGTGACCAAAACATTTTTTCCTGACCCGACCGCTCCCGGTGAGGATTGGGCCGCGGTTGAGCTCACGGCCGTCGTGGCCTTGGCCCAACCGGTCACCCTCGCCCAAGTCAAAACTGACGCAAAGCTACAAAACATAGCGCTCGTTCGCCAAAGCCGACTTTCAGTCATGCCCCTCCGACCAGCGGAATTCGCGCAGATCAAACAGCTCGGCGGCATCTGAACCCACCCGGCGCGGTATCACCTCCGCGCCGCCACAAGCTCGACAATTTCGCTAGAGAAGTTTTTCGTTACTCCGATCACGTGACCAACCACATCGCCATTCTCGCCCCGGGTCTCCTTGGCGCCTCTGTCGCACAGGCGGCTCGTCATTTCGGCGCTACCCAGCGCATTACCCTCTGGGCCCGCCGACCCGAAACTCGCCAAGAACTGAAGGGGCAAACGTGGTGCGACCACGTCACTGATTCCGCGGCCGACGCGGTCAAGGGCGCCCAGTTAACGATCATCTGCAGTCCCGTAGATCAAATCATCCCGCTGCTTACCACCATCGCTCCCCACCTAGCGGCTGGTTCGTTCGTCACGGATGTGGGCAGCGTGAAAACTGAAATTTGCCAACAAGGCCACTCGGCGATTTTTCCCCACGCCCATTTTGTCGGCTCTCACCCCATGGCCGGATCAGAAAAAACGGGCTGGGCGCACGCGCGGCCTGATCTTTTTGTCGGCCGCACGGTATTTGTCACCCCACGCCCTGAGACCGCGCCTGCCGCCACCGCCCACGTCGCGGCTTTCTGGACTGCGCTGGCGGGTAAGGTCGCTACGGTAGCACCTGACGCCCACGACGAAATCGTCGCGCATATCAGCCATCTGCCTCAAGTCCTCGCCTCCACGCTTTGCGCGGCCCTGCAGCGCAAAAATCCGCAGTGGCATACTTACTCTGGCGGAGGGCTCCGCGATACAACCCGCATCGCGAGTAGTGACCCAAAACTTTGGCGAACGATCCTCGAACAAAATCGCGACGAAGTCCTCGGCGCACTTCGTCATTATCAAACCGAGCTCACCAGCCTTGAACGCGCACTCACTGATCGCAATTGGGCAGATGTCCAAACGATCCTCGAGAGTGGGAAAAATTATCGCGACCAGTTTCGCCCGACGCCCTAGCCGGTAACGGCGCTCGCTGAGTGCCGCCCGGTGGTCTGCGACCATCGCTTCCATGCCCTCTCTTCCCGCCCTCCTCCCCATCATTCCCTTTACCGGACCGGTCCGGGGCGGCGTCACTTTGCCCGGATCGAAAAGTATCACTAATCGCGCTTTAATTCTCGCCGCGCTTGGTCCCACCACGGTCACACTTCGCAACGCCCTCTTCAGCCGGGATACGCGGATCATGATTGCGGCATTGCGCACTCTGGGCTTCGAAATTACGGCTGATGAATCTGCTCTCACCATCACGATCACGGGGGGCGGCGGTAAAATCCCTCAACGTGAAGCCCAGATCGAAGTCGGCAACGCCGGCACCGCGGCGCGCTTTCTCACGGCCTTGGTTAGTTTGCACCCTGCGGGCACTTATCATTTCGACGGAGATGAAGCGATGCGCCGGCGACCCATTGGAACATTGCTCGAAGCGCTCGAGCACCAGGGAGCCACCGCCTCGGCCCGCTCTTTTCCCTTCACCTTAAAAACCGCCGGCCTAAGCGGCGGAAACGTGAGGCTCGACGCGTCGGAAAGCAGCCAATTGCTTTCCGCCTTACTGATGGTCGCCCCGCACGCTCGCTCGCCGCTCACGGTCGAGCTTAAAGGGGAGACGGTCTCACGTCCGTTTGTCGCCATGACTGAGCGAATGGTTCAGCAATTTTCCGCCCCCGTGGTTGATTATGCCATCGAAGGCGATGCCACCGCCGCCAGTTATTTCGCGGCCCTCGCCTTGGTCACCCAAGGTCAACTGACCGTCAACGGCCTTAATCTCAGTCCTGCCGCGTTGCAGGGTGATGCAGAATTCTACCGCTTACTGGCGGCGCATCAATTGATCACTGCATCGGATCATCAGGTGGCCAGTGGCCCCCAACGGAGCAGCTTCAGCGCTGACTTTAATCATTTCTCCGACACGTTTCTGACCCTCGCCGCACTGGCTCCTCTGCTTGAGGGGCCAACGCGCATCACCGGCATAGCGCATACCCGTAAGCAAGAAACCGATCGCGTCGCCGGCATGGCCCGCGAACTAAGAAAGCTCGGCCAGCAGGTCATAGAAACTGAGGATACTTTAGAAATCCATCCTCGGCCGCTCACCCCGCACAGGGAAATTGAAACCTACCACGACCATCGCTTCGCCATGAGTTTCGGAATCCTCGGCTGCTATGATCTACTAAAAAACGGCCAAGCTTGGCTGAGCATAAAAGACCCCGCGTGTTGCGCTAAAACTTTCCCAAGCTTCTTTGACTTGCTGGCTGACCTGCGCGGTAATTCTGTGCTTTTGTCATGACCCTCCTCTCCGGCTTTATCTGCGCGCGCGTCTCGCTATGACCAGCACTCCGTCATTCATAATCATCGCAATCGACGGCGGCGCGGCCTCAGGGAAATCATCCACCTCAAAAATTCTCGCTGAACGTTTTAACCTGCTGCACGTGGACACCGGATCGTTTTACCGGCATATTACTCACGAGTTGCTGCGGCGTGGGGTGCTTCCCACCAACCTTGCCGCCCTCACTTTGGCTCTCACTGAGTTGAATTTTACCACGCAACTCCAAGGCCGCTCAGCCCAACTCATGATCGGCGGTCAACCGGCCGATCACGAAATTCGCGGGCAAAATGTTAACGAGCACGTCTCCCATTACGCCGCTATTCCTGCCGTCCGCCAGAAATTGCTGGGCTACCAACGAGGCCAAGTAGCGGTGGCGCAGCAGCATGGCTTTCGCGGCTTAGTCATGGAGGGACGGGATATTGGCTCAGTCATTTTCCCTGCGGCTGACTATCGCTTTTTTCTTCATGCCGATCCCATTGAACGAGCCAAACGCCGCGCGCGGGAAGGCCAATTAGACTCCATTGCGGAACGTGACCGCCTCGACTCTTCCCGGATAGCGTCACCCCTCGTCAGCCCGACTGGGGCCATCGCGATTGACTCAACCTTCCTGACTCTTGAACAAGTTGTGGGAAAAATGGCCGCCTTGATCGAAAAAAGCTGAGCTAAGCGCACCTGCCCACCAATTCGCCATGCCGAACATCCCCGATCACCTGACCATGAAACCGTTCTACGGCTTCTTTCATTATCTGGCCGGCGTCATTCATGCGATGTGGTTTAGGGGCGAAGTAGTCGGCCAAGAAAATTTCCCCCGCCAAGGCCCTTTTCTGATCGCGGCCAACCATGCCAGCCATCTCGATCCGCCCATCGTCGCCAGTCAGATTGCTAAACAAATGCGATTTTTTGCGCGCAAGAGTCTTTGGGATAATCGACTCGTGGGCTGGTGGCTCGCTAACGTCGGAACCATTCCCGTCGAGCGTGACAGTGGCGACATTGGGGCAATCAAACGTGTCTTTCAGGCCCTAGAAGAAGATCGGGCGGTGGTGCTTTTCCCGGAAGGCACTCGCTCACCGGATGGCAATTTACAAAAACCTAAAGCCGGCGTCGGCTTTATGGCCTGCAAGACCGGCGTCCCCGTCGTCCCCTGCCGTGTCTTCGACTCCTTTGAAGCTTTCGGCAAAGGCCAGCGTGTCCCCCACTTTGGCGCCCCTATCACGATTGTTTTTGGTCCGCCCATCTTAGCCGCTGATTACGATGATCCCGCCCTCGGTAAAGCGCGTTACGAAACTGCCGCCCAACGCATCATGGACCGGATCGCCGCGCTACCGCGCCCCGGCTATCCCGTGATCTGAGCCTTTAGCGGCCCCGTACTGCAGCGCACCTAAGGCTGGGGCAAACCACTACCGTAATCCGCAAGCGCGACGCGCGCGGACCATGACCTGGCTTGCCACCGCCCGCGCCCGCGTCGCTCCGTCTTGCAAGACCTGAGCGACGTACTCGGGCTGAGCTGCCAACTCGGCTCGTCTCGCCCGGTAGGGGGCAAAGAAATTCCAGTAATGCTCGAAGAGTGCTTTCTTTAAATCCCCATAACCGAGCCCGCCAGCGCGCAGCCGATTTTCATAATCCGTCGCGACCTCAGCGGGGGCGAAAAGTTTTAGTAATTGAATCGCGAGATTCTGCTCCGCATCAGGCTTGGGTTCAGCCGGGGTCCGCGAGTCCATGACGATTCCCATGATTTTTTTCCGGAGCATTTTTTCCTCACCGAAAATCTCAATCGTGTTGCCGTAACTTTTTGACATTTTCTGACCATCGAGTCCGGGAATAAGCGCGACCGAGTCCGCAATGCGCTCTTCCGGCACAATCAGCGTCTCGCCATAAGTTTGATTAAACTTAATCGCGATATCGCGCGTCATCTCGAGATGCTGCTTCTGATCCTTCCCGACCGGCACGATATGAGTATCGTAGAGTAGAATATCGGCCGCCATCAGCACAGGATAGGCAAACAGTCCAAAATTGGGTGAAATCCCCTTCGCGGTTTTGTCCTTATAACTGTGCGCCCGCTCAAGTAATCCCATCGGCGTCAGACTGCCGAGCAGCCAAGTAAGTTCGCAAACTTCCGGCACATCGCTCTGCCGCCAAAAAACCGCCTTGGTTGGGTCGAGACCGCAAGCGAGCCAGTCGAGCGCAATGCCCTGGGTATACGCGAGGCGCTCGGCCGCATCGGTCAGCGACGTCATCGAGTGATAGTCGGCGATGAAGTAAAATGCGTCGCCGGCCGCTTGCAGTTCAATCGCGGGCCGCATCGCGCCAAAATAATTGCCGATGTGCAAAGTACCAGAAGGCGTGATGCCAGTGAGGACGCGGGGCATATTTTTAAAAAATCGTTACAGAATTGAGCGCGAATCGATAAAAATGAAGCGCAAGAAGAGCAGGAGCAAGCGGGAGATGACGAGTGTGTTTTTAATCGCGACGAGCGAACGTGGTGATCGTTGGGCGCGAGCGCGCAATGGTCGCCGCCGGCAGATAACCACCAAAAACTGTGCCCGGCATCACCAAAGCCCGCGGGCCCAGTAATGTCCCTGGGTTCAAAACTGCGTTGCAACCAACCTCCGCCCCATCCCCCAGCACTGCGCCAAATTTTTTTAGACCGGTTTTTACTAGACCGCTCGGCAACCGGAGACTGACCTCCGCTTGGTCGAGTCGCAGATTGGAGCAAATGACTCCGGCCCCTAAATGAGCGCCCGTGCCGAGCAAAGAATCGCCGACGTAATTAAAATGGGGCGCCTGGACTCCATCGAGTAGCAGACAGTTCTTAAACTCGCTCGCGTTACCCAACACGCAGCCTTCCCCGACGATCACTTGACCGCGAATAAAGGCACCTGGGCGGATCTGGGTATTGGCTCCAATATAAACCGGACCAATGATGGTGGCATACGCTGGCAATTTTACGGAGGGATGCAGCCAAACCTTACCTTCGATATGCACCCCGGGAGGGATTTTCGGACCAGGCGCACTGATTTCCACCGAGCCGAGCGCAGCCGCAATCTGTGTGAGCCAATGCCAGGGTGGCGCTTCGGCCAAGAAATTAGGCGCGAAACGAGCTAACGACGCAGGCAGGGCAAAGAAATCGGAAGCTTTCACAAACCTACGTATAACAAAAAAACCACGAAGGAACAGCGGTTTTTAAAATGAAACAAGGCGAGCAAATGCCGGTTATAAATCCATGGGGGGTCTAAAATAAACCTACCCCAACGGTCCTCCGTAATTATTTTTGCCCAAAGAAATTTTCTTCCAGCATCAGCGATAAGCAGTGATAAATCGGCAGGTGATATTCCTGGATGCGGTAGGTTTCCGTCGAGGGCGCACAAATGCACACCGTGCACCAGGCCTTGAGCTTGCCCCCACTTGCCCCCGTGAGGCCAATCACCGGCAAGCCCTTGGCCCGAGCGACCTCCGCCGCGGCGCCCACATTCTTAGCATTACCCGAGGTGCTGAGCCCCACGAAAACATCGCCCGGCCGGCCGAGGGCAGAGGTTAATTGGGCGTAGGCCAAAGCCGGATCGACATCATTGCCGAACGCCGTGCTCGCCGCGGGGAAAGATGTCAGCGGAATTGCCGGGAGCGCGCCTTGCAGCTTTTGTGCGATCTCCGGACGCAGCGTCCCCCGCTCCTGCATAGATAAAGGCCGGTCTTTGCAGAAACCCTTGAGCAATTCCCCCGCCCAGTGATCAGCATCGGCGGCGCTCCCGCCATTGCCGCACAAGAGGACTTTGCCGCCAGCTTGAAAGGAATCACGCAGAATCTCGTAGGCCTGCAGGATAGATGACTCGGCGGTGGCGAGTTCAGGCAAACGCCGGAGCAGTTCAGTGAGATGACGGTGGGGCATAAAAATCTTACTTAATGGTTAACTTTGCTGGGTAAAATATTGAGAGCGTGCAGCGCTACGGCCACGGCGGCATTGCTGCCGATCGTCTCGCCCAAGATAGCCGGCACAATCTGACAAGCCGCGCGGGGGCCCGCCAGCGCCTCAGCCGTCAGCGCGCGATTCATCGCGGGACGCAATAGGTCTGCGCAGCGAGGAAAATATCCCCCGAGCACCATCCGTTCAGGATTCAGGGTATCGATGAGCAAGGCCAAGGCCTCTCCGAGGCGCTCGCCCGCTACATCCATGACTTTCAGCGCGAGGGTGTCGCCCGCCGCAGCCGCTACCGCGATATCCTTCAAAGTAACCTCGGCTTGCGGCCACCCCATCGCCACCGCCAGCCGCGCGATCCCACCCCCACTGCAAAAACCCTCAAACGAACCGCGTTTGCCAAAACCGAGCGGTCCATCAGGACGCAAGCGCAGATGGCCCACTTCGCCAGCATCACCCGTCGCCCCTTCGTAAAGTCGACCATCGAGAATCAGGCCTGCCCCCATGCCGGTGCCCGCCGTCAGGAAAACCATGCTGGCACAGCCGCGACCGGCCCCAAAATGCCACTCCGCTAGCGCCGAAGCATTCGCATCGTTCATTAGGAAAGCGCGCCCGCCGAAGAGATCGGTAAAGGCACGGCAAATATCCAGATCCACCCAGCCAGGCAGATTGGGTGGGCATAAAATAATCCCTCGCTTGGCATCCAATGGGCCACCGCAGGAAATCCCAAAAACAACTTCGGGGCCCGGGACCAACTGCGCCACCTGCTGACGGAACCACTGAAAGGTGGTGGCAAAATCCTGGGTCGGAAAACGCCCCAATTCCTTCACCACACCGTCGCTTAAAATACTGACCGCACATTTAGTGCCGCCGATATCGATGCCGATAATTTTCACAGCCATGACATTTTCCAGGGTGGTGGGAGTGGTGAGTTGATCATCCGAGCATGGCCAGACCGCCGCACAGGTCAACCCACACCAGCGCCGGAACCCGGCGCAAGGCCAAGCGCCCACGAAGGGGACTTGATCCAGCGCCGTGATCCGCCACTTTACTTTTACTGATGTCTTACCGCCGCTCCATCTCCACGCTGGGTTGTCCGGATCTTTCTTTAGCTGAAACCATCGCCCTCGCCCAGCGCCACCACCTCGATGCGGTCGAGCTACGGGCGCTCGCCCATACCATCGACCTGCCGACTGTATTTACGGCCGCTTACGGCACGCCAACGGCACTCGCGGCTTGGATGAAAACGGCCCCCGTACCTATCATATCATTGGATACTTCGCTAAAATTGGCCGATAATTCAGCGGCCGATCGTGAAGATTTTTTGCGTTTCTTACCTTGGGCCGAAGCGATCGGGGTTCCTTGGTTACGCGTCTTTGATGGCGGCCATGCGGCCGATCCCGCCACCCACCAAGCGATGGCTGATACCGTCGCCTGGTGGCGGGCACTAAAAAAACAAAATGGCTGGCAGGCTGAAATCATGGTGGAAACTCATGATGCGCTCTGCACGACCGCGGCCATTCAACAATTCCTAACCCTGGCTCCGCGCACCGCGATTCTTTGGGACACCCAACACACGTGGAGAAATGGCGGCGAAAATCCCGCCACGACCTGGCGGGCCATCGGTTCACAGGTCGTACACGTCCACGTGAAGGATAGCGTCAGCCGCCCCAGCGCGAAACATCCATTCAGCTATGTGTTACCTGGCGAAGGGGAATTTCCGATGGCGACGCTCCGCCCCCTCTTGCAGGCTGAATTCACCGGCTGCGTTAGTCTGGAGTGGGAGCGACTTTGGCATCCCACGATCGCGCCACTCGATGACGCGCTTAACGCCAGCGCGAAATGCCAGTGGTGGTAATTTAGCCTAAAACGGAGGCAAGTACTTGCCTCCGGCAGCAGCATCGCGTCACGCCTTACCCGCTTCCTCGTTGCTCACCGGCTTAAAGCTGGGACGACCATAGCGCTGCGTCGGCGGAGTGCCGTATGGGTTGTGCTTAAATTCATCCACCCCGCGACAAAGATAAATTTTGAAATTCGGATTCACGGTTAAGTCATTCTTAACATTTGTGCCGGAATAACGAATCGTGAGGCCAGCGCGCCGTCGATCAGAGGGATTAGCCGGTGAGCCGTGGATGGCGCGATCATCGTGCAAGGAACATTCACCCGCCTTCAGACGGAACTGAACCGCGCTCTCAGCCTTAAAGTCCGTACCGTCTTCCAACTCCAAGGTGAGCACCGAGCTAGTTTCCGTAGAGCGGCGATGCTTGATGACCCCACCGCGATGGGAGCCGGGCAGTAATTTCATTCCTCCATTAACCTCATCAACATCATCAAAGGCCAACCAGACGGTGACGGAATTGTGGGGCGCCATCGGCCAATAATAAGAATCTTGGTGCCAGCCGACCGTCGAGGGAGAGCGAGCATCTTTGATAAAAAAATTGCTCGCCCAGCAATAAAAATTCTCGCCGAGAATCCCCGAGACGAGCTCGAGAATTTTTGGATTCAGGGCAATTTCGTAGAGATAAGTACTGGTCTCATGCCACTCGCGAATGTCCTTACTCGTTTCACCCGGCTCTAGCAATGCGAGTAAGCGAGGGAGTTCTGCATTGAATTTAGCCATCTCCTCGCGGGTATAGATCGACGGCAGGTCCAGCAGGTAGCCGTTTGCGTGATAGAAAGCCTTTTGGGCCGACGTAAGTTGGTGCGAAGTAATCATGGAATAAAAAGTTGGTTAATAAATTTTGAGTGACCAATGCAAGGAGAGCTTAACGACCAAGGTATTTGTCGCGCCCGCGAACCAAGGCTTCCATTTTTCGGTCAGCGATTGAACGTTTGAGCATCCAGAAACCACAATCAGGGTGCACCCAACGCACGCGACCAGGGCCAACCTTCTTCTCCACCGCCTCAATCCGCGCCGCAACCTCATCGGCCGTCTCAATGTGGTTAACTTTAATATCAATTACGCCAATCCCGAGGGCGATTTTCTTGTCGATGCGCTTCAACGCATCGAGATCAGCGGCGGGCCGATGCGCCAGCTCCAGGACGAGGTGGTCCGTGTGCAGTGCATTCAGGAAGGTTAGCAATTTTTCCCAGTTACCCTTCTGAATGGTTTGTCCGCCGTAATTACCAAAGCAAAAATGCACAGCCCGCTCAGTTCCAGCATCAATGGCATCGAGCACCAAATTCATGGATGCAGCCGCCAGCGGCGCGTCCGCCGGATTGCCGGGAATATTGGCCTCATCTACTTGCAAACAGGTCGCCGGCAAACCGGGCATTTGCGCCGCTAAAACTTCGCCCAACGCCATCGTGAGTTTATTAAAACTGCCGTAATGGTGATCGAGCAAAGTACGCGCGAGCATGTACGGACTCGTCACCGTAAATTTAAAAGCTCCACCCGCCACCGCAGCGGCGCGCTGGCAATCGGCGAGCAAATTCAATGAACCTTCGCCTAACTTACCCGTGACAACCCCCGCCGGTTTACGCCGAAAACCCATCGGCGAATGGCTAGCGAATTCCTCCGTGATCGAGCGGCCCACCACCGACGAAATGCCGGCCATGGGGCGAATAAAATATTCAATCATTCCGTTGGTGTCGGGGTGATTCACATCGAACCGATAGAGTTCACCGTCCGTCGGCAAATCAATGCCCGCCTGGCGCTGGAGATCAAAAACAACCCGCGTAGCGTCGATGACCGCCTGCTCACTGGGCAAAGCCGCTAGCCAATCAGGCACGGGATAAGAACCGACTGTCGTCGTTAGGATGCGGGGCGATGAGGCGGACCGAGCGGCGGCGACCGGAGCCGCTTTGACTGAGGGGGCGCGCAGCCCAGCCGCAGCGGCGAGCGTACGGGGTGACTTAATCACCGGCGATTGTGAGGCGGAGGACGGAGGAGGACAAGAAGAGCACATGGGTTGGCAAAATCTAAGTACCCCACAATCATTGCCAATACTGAAATTGTTTGGGCCGCGAAAATAGGCTGCCGTCGTCCCCCACAATTGGCTCGGCGCCGCGCGATGGTATGCCCAGCTTGCAAAGGCGATCTGACCAGTATTAACGAATACCAAGACTTCACTTGTTAAAGACTTCCTGTTTCTTTTCTGCGCACCCCCAACCATGAATTCATTCCCTTCGCGTCTTAAAAATTTAAGCTGGGGTCTTTTGAGCCTGATAGGCTGGCCGGCGATTGCACTCAGTCAGCCTACCCCCGCGGCGCCTCTTGCTTCTAATAGCGCTGCGGCGGTCGTCGGTCCGATCGTACTGCGCGATGAAAGTGTCGATCAAGTGCTCGCCTTGCTTGAGCGTTGGTCGGGCAAGACGATTCTCCGCCCCCAGGCTCTGCCGGTCGCCACCATCACCCTCACCCTCAAGGGTAATGTCACGCGCGATGAAGCCATTCGCGCCTTGGAAACCCTGCTCGCCCTGAATGGGATCGGCATCAGTCCGCTCGACGATAAATTCCTTAAAGTCACCGCGCTCGCCTTGACCAAAGCGGAAGCGCCGGAACTCATCGATGGCTCGACCCTCAGCTTGGCGCCAAGCGGCCGCATCGCCAGTAAAGTGTTTCAGTTACAGTTTCTCAAGGTAACCGAATTCATGCCCCAGATCGCTGGCCTGCTCAATCCCGCCGCGAGCAGCGTGCCAGTCGTTTTTGAAAACGCTAACGCCGCGCTGGTGACCGACTCGCTGACCAATCTGCAACGCATCGAAACTCTGCTGGCGAAATTTGATCGGCCTCACCTCGGTAATTTGCGGGCGAAATTCTACCCCCTCCATTTTGCTAAAGCCAGTGAGGTCGTCACTAAGCTGCGCACGATTCTCTCCGGACCACTGCAGGCGCAGCTGGGCACCTCGACCACTTACAACCCCGATGATCGCACCAACCAAGTCATCCTGATCACGGATGCGCGCCAGTACGAATTTTTCGATGACCTGATCGCCAAGCTCGACACCAAATCCGATGCCAACACGCGCAATGATGTCATCTATCTTAAGTACGCCATGGCCAAGGATGTCGCCTCGAGCCTCACCCAATTAGTCACCACCCAAAATGGCGCCGCCCGCAAAAATGGCTCAGAAAGCACCGCGTCCGGCGCGCCGACCCCGGCGGCGACGACCACTCCAGCAGCGCCCGCCGTCGCCAATCTCGCCACCACCGCCCCCCTCAAGCTCGAACCCACTAACCAATTCAGCGCCTTACTGACCGTGCTGCCCGAAGAACGTAGCAATGCGATCATCGTCTCCGGCACCGAAGGCGATATTCGCTTGATCAATGAACTCGTCGCTAAAATCGATATCATCCTCGCCCAAGTTCGCATCGAGGTCGTGATCGCAGAAGTCACCCTGGGTGATAATGGCACGACTGGGATCAGCGCCCTCGGACTCAAAGTTGAAGGCGGCAAACTGACCGGCTACACCGGAGCCACCTCCGGCGCGACCCTCGGCAATGCCCCCATTGTTGGTTCCACCGACCTCGCCGCCCTCATCGCCCTCAGCACCACTCCCCGCAAATCAAACGCCAACATCCTCTCGGTTCCGACCATCTTGACCACCCACGGCAAGGAAGGGAAAATTTTCGTCGGCGAATCTCGGCCGATGATTAGCAGCTATCTCAACGATAACAGTTCGGTCGGTGGCAACACCATCGGCGGTGGCTATCGTTCCACGGTCAACTCCAAGGACATCGGCATTCAGCTTTCCGTCAAACCCCTCATCGGCAACGACGGCTCAGTCCAATTGGAAATCAAGCAAGAGGTGAACGATATTCTCGGCGACATCACCATCGACGGAAATCCCCAGCCCCGCATCGGCAAACGCTCCACTGAGTCTTTCGTTACGGCGCAAAGCGGTGAAATTATCGTCTTAGGCGGCATGCAGCGCACGAGCGAATCGCGCAGCACCAGTCGACTCGGTCCCATCCCAATCATCGGGGACCTACTCGGGAGTCGCTCGAGTGAAAAAACCCGCACCGATCTCGTGTTTTTCCTCCGGCCGATCATCCTAACCAATACTTCCGCGGACAACGCCCCCGCGCTTGAGCGCGTTGAACAATTTCCCGTCGAACAACGCGATCAGGTTAAAAGTGTAATCGCGCCCCGGCCGAACAAATCCTGAACATGGCTTCCTCGTCGGCAGCAGCATCCCTCGGGTTAGGCGACTGGACGCAGCCAGCATTAGCCCAACAAGTGCTCGAAGCCCCCCGCGCCGAGCGGCTGGCAGTTTATGCGCGCTTGAAAAATATCGACCTCAACGCGGCCTGCCTCGAAGTGGCGCAACTCGCGCACGTGCCGCTCGCCCTTGAGCCTAAGGCCGATCCCGCCGCAATCCCTCTGCTGCCCTCACGGTTAATCAACGACTACCAGATTGTGCCCGTGCTCGGTCCAAAATCGATTGATGACAGCCAGCTCCACCTCGCCACCGTCTGGCCACCTGATCTTGAAATGCAAGATTGGGTCGGGACCCTGACCCCGCGCCGTCTCTGCTGGCACCTCGCTCCCGCCGACCGCGTGCGCCAGCTGATCATCGAAAATTACGGGGTAGGCTCAGGCAGCCTCGAGGAGTCTGATGATACCCTCGCCGGTCTCGCCGTAGAATTGGTCCCCGGACAAGAAGCCGATGCCGATGCCGCCGTTGTGCGCTTCGTCAGTGATGTGATTGCACAAGCCATCGAAGATGGGGCCACCGATATTCATTTCGAGCCGCAAGAAGGCCAACTCCGCATTCGCTACCGCGTGGATGGCTTACTCGTTCTCGTGCCAGTACCAGATAACTTACTGCGCTTCCAAGATGCGATTATCTCGCGCCTGAAAATCATGGCTCGACTCAATATCTCCGAAAAACGTCTTCCACAAGATGGCCGCATTAGTTTCAAAACCGACGGCAGCACCCTGGATATTCGCGTCTCCACTATTCCTACCATCCATGCGGAGAGCGTGAGCCTGCGCCTCCTCAATCAGCGCCGCGAAGCCTATACAATGGAACGCCTCGGCATGGGCGCAGACGAACAAGCCCAAGTAAAAAATGTGCTCGAGTCGCCGCACGGCATTATTCTCGTAACCGGACCAACCGGCTCCGGTAAATCCACCTCGCTCAACGCCTTCCTCCGCGAAATCAATTCCACGGACCTGCGCATTGTCACCGTAGAAGACCCGATCGAATACGAAGTTCCTGGGGTTAACCAAATGCAGGTGCGCCCCGATATCGGCCTGACGTTTGCCAGCGCCTTACGCCACGTCCTGCGCCAAGATCCGGATGTAATTATGGTCGGAGAAATTCGCGATCGCGAGACCGCCGATATCGCAATTCGAGCCTCCCTGACTGGCCACTTAGTTTTCTCCACCTTGCACACTAACGATGCCCCTGGTGCCATCACGCGCCTCATCGATATGGGCATTGAACCTTTTCTCGTCGCCTCGGCCTTGCAATTAGTCATCGCCCAACGGCTGGTGCGCCGACTCTGCCCTGAGTGCGCCCGACCGACCGCCGTTAATCCAGTCCAGTTACGCGACTCCCTCGCCATTCTCGGCCTTGATCGCTCCGCGGGCGATGATTTGAAAACGCTTCTCCACCCCGTAGGTTGCGATCGCTGTCGCGGCACTGGGTACCGCGGGCGCATCGGTCTTTTCGAAATCCTCAAGCCGGGCGAGGAGTTGCATGACCTGGTCGTGCGGCGCGAATCGACCCGCACCCTCGCCAAGTGCGCGCGCAGCTTGGGGATGCGTTCATTACAACAATCCGGCTGGGAAAAAATTCTCGCCGGCCATACGACGCTCGACGAAGTACTGCGCGTCATCACCGCGACTGAATAATTCTGTGCCTCGCTTTGCTTACAGCGCCCGCGACCAATCCGGCCAGATGCTCCAAGCTAATCTGGAAGCAGTTTCCCGCAAAGAGGCCGCCCGCATCCTGGCCGCCCGCCAGTTACAGGTCACCAGCTTAACCGAAATCAGCGGGAGCGCTCCGCTCACCGCATCCGCTGCACCATCGCAACGGCCGGCGACTCTCGTTTTTTCTCGCCAGCATCGCCTTCCCTTTCTGCAAGCTCTTTCCGATCTTAACGGCAGCGGCATGCCGGCGGGCGAAGCAGTCCGCTTACTCAGCCTGCGCCTTAAAGACCCCGCCTTACGTGCCCTCTGCGTCCAACTATGGGCTGGGCTCAGCGAAGGCCTCCCCCTTTCGCGGGCCCTCGAAAGCCACCCCGAAGTTTTTGACCTACAAACGGTCAATCTGGTCTCCGCCGGTGAAGCGACGGGGAATCTCCGCGAAGTCCTGCTTCGGCTCATTCAACATTTTACTGAACAAAAAGCCCTGCGTCAGAAATTAACCACCGCTCTCGCCTACCCCGCTTTCATCTGTGTTGTCGCGCTCGGGTTAATTTTATTTTTTATTTTTTATCTTCTACCGCGCTTGCAGATGCTGCTGACCTCGCTCGGCGGAAAATTACCGCTCTCCACCCGCATACTCGTGGGTCTTTCACACTTTATCGTCACCTACGGCCTACTCTTGGCCGCGGCGCTGGCGGTGGGCGCAGTATTTTTCTGGCGGTGGCAACAACGCCCCATCGGACGCGCCGCCGTCGATCAGTGGCTACTGCGCGTTCCTTTTGCCGGTCCTTTCCTGATCAACTCGACCATCCTCAATTTTAGCCAAACATTAGCCGTACTCCTTGAGAACGGGGTCACGACCGCGGAAGCCCTGCGCATGACCGAGCGCACCCTCACGCACACCACGCTGCAACGCGCCTTTCATGATGCCACCGATCGCGTGCTTGAAGGCGAAAGCCTTTCCCTCTCCCTGCATAAAACTGGCTGCTTCCCCGACCTCGTGATCGATCAGCTTTCAGTCGGCGAAAGTACGGGCAACCTCGCCCCCAGCTTGCGTGACCTCGCCCGCAATTATCAGCAGACTATCACTAACCAAATCCAGGCCTTCACCACGATTTTCTCTAGCGCGGTCCTCTTGTTCGCCTTTGGTTTCGTGGCTTTTATCGCTTACGCCATCGTCTCCGCTGTTTTCCAAGTCAGCGCGAGTTTCAAATTTTAACGCCCGTTCAGCGGTTTAATTCAACTGCGACCGCGCGAAAACTTGCGTTCAAAAGTCCGGGGGCCGCTCGGTCTGTCGTCAGTGAAAATTGCTCCAAGGCAATATAGGGGGAGCGCTTAGCTAGTTCTTCATAGAACCTCAACAAAGCCCCGAGGTCAGCTCGGCGAAAGCCCACTTGGACAATATTAAAGGCAAATCGATCAGTCCGCTGCGTGCTTTGCGCATTAATGTCGGCCGCCAACCCCACCTGCGCGGCGATTCGGTTTAACTCTCCGACCAATTGCGTCGCCGTCAGCGTCGATTGAATATCAAGACTCTGCGTCGCGGCCTTAGCCTTCGTTGTGATCGTAGCGGCATTGCTCAACCAAACATCTTGGCGCGCGCGTTCGGCCATGAGACCGCGCGCTTCACTCCAGCAAAGCTTAGCCCGACCACCCACACTCGCGCCCCAGGTGGCCAATACAAGCAGCGCAAAGCCCAAGAGTAAGATTTTTTCCCGGAACAGCCGGTCCATAAATAATTGCTTCATGAGCGAGTGACCGCACGCAGCGCCTCCGGTTTAAAGGTAATCGTCAAAATAAAAGTCGTTACCCCATCCCGCGATCGTAAATCGCGTGTAACGACTGCCGTCAGCGCCGCTGAATCGCGGAGCTGCTTCTCATATCGACTCACGTCAGCCGCATTGCCGGTCTGCGCCTCAACTTCTAATTTATTTACCCCAATCGTGATGGAACGATGAAATTGAATCGAGGGCGGCCGCAACGCGTTGATGAGCGCGAGCATTTCAAAGGGCCGCAGCTGCTTCTGCGTTAATTCCTCAATGCGGGCACTCAGACCCTGCGCCGTTTCAATTTGGCTGACCGCATCAGCGCGGCGCTGGATTTGAGTCTGCGCGCGGCCCAACCACTGCCGACCGGCGACTAAACCAATCTCCAGCACCAAGGCTGCCGCGAGACCCGCGAGGCAAAAAACAAGGCCCCGCCATAGTTGTAAGTCCCGGGAGCGCAGTTGCCGCTGCTCCTGCAGAAAGCTGGGATCACGCACATCAGCCGTCTCCTTCGCCGCCTCCGGCCAAGCGGTGCGGAGGACGGCCCCCGGCGTCTCAGCAGAAAGCGTCCAGCGCATCATATTTTTGCGCTGATCGTAGTCGATCAACCCCGCCCCCTGATAAACCTGCAATGCCGCGGGCCCAAGACTGGTGCGCGCCTGCAATTTCTCCACCAGCGCAGCTTGCACCACGGTCGGCAGCTCGTCGCCTGACGACGCCACCACCGCTAGCGGCAAACTATCCTGCCCGTTCCAAGCGGCTGCCACACTACGACCCGGTTGATGCCAAACTCTGATCGTCGGTTCGACCGGAGTCTCACCAAGCAAACCAAGAAATTCTGGCAGTACGGCCTCCGCCGTTGCCCACCGGCCAACTTCTTCCCGCGAAAATTTCTTTTGATAGGCGGCAAAAATCAGCGCGCTGGTCTGCGTCGACGACAAAAGGTAACCGTAATAAAGCTGCGTCCGCGGAAACGGCGAAAGATTTTCCAGCGCAATTTCCACTTGCGGCGCCACTGCCTCCCCCGCCACCAAAGGGATGAGCCGCACAAAAAACGCATCCGCCGGCAGCAGAAGTATTTTCTGCGCTAAATCAGCCGGAGCGTTATTAGAGTCAGCCATGCTTATAAAAGTGGGGTGAGGCGGGGCCCATCGGAATTCACCCCTTCCTGAATCTCAAGAATCCGAAACGGGTAGTCCAACTTTTTAGCTGATAAGGTTGGCGATGGCTTAGCCGGAGTTGGTGGATTGCGGGGAGACACCGCGGAACGCCCCGCGACCTCGCCTGGGGGCACAACGACGGCGCTCAGGCGGTAAACCGCGGCGCCGTCATGCACGGTCACATGAATGCGCAAAATCTGTACATGGGCCCCCAGCTTGCCCGGCAGACTGGCCGCTCCCGTGATCGATTCAGCTTCCGCGGCACTATGAAAATAACGTCCCACGCCAGCCCCCAATCCAGCTGCGAAATAATTTTGCAAGGAGGTCGTTTGGCTCGGACTTAACCCGGCCACGCTCAACGCAGCGGGCGACGCGGCATTGAGGTTAACCGTGTTGAAGGCAAAAAGTGAAGCATTCGCCCCTAGCCAATGCCAACGTGCATTCGGCTGACCAAATTCATCATAAAAATATTCCCGCACCGAGCGCACAGCGGCTAATTCCTGCCATGACTCCAAAGCGCGCAAAGGCGGCTGATGCGGCAGCTCACCGCGCTCGTAATTTCGCGCGTCATTGCCGGAGGCGAGCGGGCTGTAATCAGGCCGACTCCACACCAGCAAAGCATCACTCGCTTGCTCTGCGTCGCGTCGCTCGAGCCCAGCCTGTTCCAGCAACAACTGCAAAGTCGCTTGGTCCGCATTCGGCCAAGATACTTTCGCACTTTCATCTTCAAAACTAATCTCTACCCGCTTATTGCCCGCTGGCTCATAGCCCGCGTACTGCAACGGCTCCGCCCAACCCTGCGCTGGACTATAAAGCCGCGTATCGATCGCCCGAAAATCCGCGAGTACCGCTAACGTTACCTCTAACGCGGAATAAGCTTCTACCCGCAACCGCGCCTCATCAGCCGCACGGGCATCAGCGAGCAACTCGAGGCCGGCGCGCTGAATAAAACGACTCATCAAAAAAGCCGCGAGGAAGACTGTGACCAAAACGAGCAAGATCACCGCGCCGCGCTGCGCGCGAGCGAACAGTCTGTTTTTTTGTGACGGGGGCAACGGGTGCATTTTGAATTAAAACGCCGGCAATGCACTCATGCTACTAGGCAACAGCACGGTAGTTTCAGTCGTCATTTGGCCATACCCAAATCGGAGACGGAGCCGAGCAGGCAGTGACCACTCACCGGTCCCATCACGCTGGGGCTTTAATTCATTTTTCCAGGACCTGAAATCTGGCTGATAATAATCATAGCTCAGCGCCGTAACGAGCGGCGATAATACGGTGCGGCGCGGCGGATCCTCCAGAAAACGTAATTCAGTTCGCGCGTGCCATGCGATGACCAACCCTTCGCCTGGAGCCGCACTCAGCGAGCAAACCACATTGGGCAACGGCGCTTCCGGCCAAGTCAGTACGCGATCGCCGGTCGGCAATTCAAAAGTGAGCAGTGACTCCCGTCCGCTCACCCCCCGAATTTCCTCCACCGTGAAGCCCGCCTGAGTCCCCGCCAACACCGGTGGGGCCAGCGCCGCGGTACGGAGCAATTTTTCCACATGCCGCGTAACCGCTCGCACGTGTTCGTTAAATAGTCGCTGCTCCCTCCCTTGCCCCCAAATTTCACCCATCGAAAAAATAAAAAGATTCAGCGCCAGCAGCAACCCGCCAAGCAGCGCGACCGCGAGTAAGATTTCAATCAGCGTAAAAGCTGAGCGGCGCCCCGATGATCGCCGAGATGGGTGACTCATGGCGCTATCCTTTTAGCTAATTTCTCCCGCGAGGCCGCGCGTAATTTTTCTCGCGCATCACTCTCCGACCAGGTCGGCCGCAACAGCATGAAGCTCATCGCTTGGCTCCATGGCGCCATCATCGCCGTGCCAGTGACATCACATTGCAGCGACACCTGAAATAAATCCGCCACCGGCGCCGGGGTTATCTGCGCCGACCACCGCGCGCGGCGATTGTCAGGCAATATCAACTCTCCTCCCTTTTCAATAATTTCACGGTCTGGCTCAGCGAGCAGGCCAACGTACACCAGCTTCCAATCTTGCGCGTGCTCATTGCGGCGCGCCACGGTCGCATACGCCGTCAGAGTATTCACATAGGCCGCGGCCAGCAATAAGGCCGCCAAGGCGAAAATCGCTAAGCCGACGAGCACTTCGATCAAGGTGAACCCGCGAATGAGTGATGCTTTAATTTTCACCGAGAGCTTTTTTCGTTTTTATCATCGGCGCGGCCGTCCAAGGATCGACGGTGAGAATCTGGGGAGCCCCAGCTTCTGGGCGCAACTGGAGGCGAAAGGCATCGCAAGCGCCATCCGCATAAAAATAAACCCCCGACATGGCCTTCGTCTCGATGGCCTGACCACCAATTAACACCTGATTGCCGGCCTGCGCCGGCAATAGCTGTCCATGACAACCTAGGGGCAAATCCTTGGTCCAACGCTGCTGACCGTCAGTCCAAATTAATTGAGTTTTGTCCTCATTGAATGTCAGCCGAAGCGGACGATTGCCGAGGAGAGCTTGCTCCCGCACTTGATTGAGCGTTGTCCAAATGACTTGAGCCGGCTCGCGCTCAGCCATGCTCCCCATAATGGAATTTACGCCGGGCAGCAGCAAAGTGCCCAGCAGTGCCATCACTGCTAAGGTCAGCAAAATTTCTACCAGTGTAAACGCCCTCCGGCCGGCTGGCCGGCTCAACCCCGCATCCGAGATCATGGTTGCGCCCGCTGACTCGATTTTTCTGACCCGGGCAAAGGCACCGGCAAAGGAGCGGTCTGCTGCCGCAGTGAGCGCCGTCGGCGAATTTCTTCAACAATTTGCGCCTCGGGTGACTGCGTCGGGACCGACGGCCCGGCCGCGGATGGGGCCGGGGCAGCATGCGCTGGGGCTGAAGCCAGCGCGGTAATCTTAGCCCGTAGTAGCGTCAACGTCAGTGCGCGTCCCTGATATTCAGTAGTCACCGTTTCAGTCGCAGCATCATAGGCGTGAACCGTAAAAGCATTGCCGGCTTCGTTGAGGCCAACCCAGAGCGCCCGATGGGTGGAGGTTTCATAGAGGCTAAAAAAATATTCACCCTGATCGGCGAATACTCCCCGAAACTCCAAGGCCGAGGTTCCTCCTTCCCCATTACCGGCGGCGGCTCCCGCACTGAACGGCGAAGCCGAGAGTAAGTTTTGCAAATCCACCGCTCCCGCCACCACCGGCAGGCCCAGCCCGATCGTGAAGAGTAACCGCAAAAAATTAAGAGGGCGGAGAAATATTGAGCGCATGCGATCGACCTAGTAGCTACCATGAGCGGCGAGTCGCGCAATCCCGAAGAACGTCGCGCCTCATCACCCGCCGCGAGGGCGATCACGCCGGCTCGCCCATTGCGCATAGAACGCATTAGCGATCGTGCAGATCTGCCCCGCGCGGATTTAACACCGCGTCATAGTGTTCACCCAAGCTTGCACGATACACTCCTGCTTAACTATGCAACTAACGCTAATCTTTCCCTGCCATCCACCCACTTTAGAGTGAATTTTTGCTGGCTTGCTGGCTAAAGCAAACCCTACCCCCAACGCCCATCGCTACGCTTGCTCAGTCATGCCCCATCCCGCTGCCATTCTCCTCACCCTAACCCCATCGGAGCAGCGTGAATTTTTGCCCAAGCCATTGCTCGAAGCGGTTCGCTCGCTCGCCACTCTTTTTGAGTATCTTGATCCCACCAATCTTACCCCCGCGGAATTTCAGCGCGCCTTAGCCGAGCGCAATCCCGAGATATTGATTGCTTGCTGGGGTACGCCCCCACTGCCCGCAAAATTGCCATCGAATTTGCGCTATGTTTCTTACCTCGCTGGTTCCATTAAACACCTCCTGACGCGCGAGCATATTACCAACGGCCTCCGGGTAACCAACTGGGGGCACTCCATTAGTCGTACCGTTGCAGAAATGGCGCTGCTCCACATTCTCGCCGGCTTACGGCGCACTACCCACTGGACGTTGGTTATGCACCAAGCCAACGGTTGGAAAAATAATGAAAGCGAAGCGGGTTCACTGTTTGGCCGCCGCGTCGGTATCCATGGCTTCGGACCCGTGGCACGCGAACTCCTCAAGCTACTCCAGCCGTTCGGCTGTGCCGTGGCCGTTCATGCCCCGGATGTTGATGCAACGACCGCCACTCGTTACGGCATCAGCACGACAACCACCCTGGCCGATTTATTTGCCAATAACGAAATTATTGTCGAACTGGCCCCGCTCATTCCCGCCACCACCGGCATCGTCACCGAGAAAATTTTACGCCTCATCCGACCCGGTGGCATCTTTGTTAACGTCGGTCGCGGTGCGGTAGTCGATGAAGCAGCCCTCCTGCGCGTGGCCACGGAAGGAAAGATCGCGATCGGCCTCGATGTTTTCAGTCAGGAACCGCTGCCCGCTGACTCCGGCTTTCGCCGCCTATCGAACGTCACCCTCACGCCGCATATGGCTGGTCCCACCAACGATCGCAAATGCGACGCAGGGGCATTTGCTTTAAATAATCTGCGCGCCTACGCGGCCAATCATCCACTGCAAGCGGTAATCACGCCGAGCATTTACGACGCTTCGAGCTAGTCTGAGTCCACCGAGGGCCAGCATCTTTTTTTCTGGAGTGAGAGTAGGCTTTGGGGCCTAGTGAGTATTTTTATACCCGCCCCCTATGCCCTCTCCAATCCTTACCCCGCGCCGCGAATTTCTAAAAACGAGCGCAACGGCGATAGTGCTAAGCACCCTCGGCACCCATTTTCTGCGCGCCGACGAGACGACGCTCGATCCAGTCGTCCGACAGCTGATACAGGCTAATGATGAAAGTATTCCCCCGTTACTGGCGCAGCAGGAAAGTCGACTGGGGCATCGCTGGATAGGCGGACTTCCCGACAAACACGGTATGCACACCGTCGGGGCGACTAATTTGATGCTGTCCAAACTTGCGGCGGCCGTCTGCAGCCCAAGTTCAAAATATTTTGAATCCGAAACACTAATCGCTCCCATGCAGGCTGCGATCCGCTACCTGCTAGCAGCCCAGCACCCCGATGGGACGATTGATTATTATGCGACTAATTTTCACTCACCACCAGATTTAGCCTTTAACCTCGAGATCGCCTGCCCAACCTGCCTCTTGCTTCGCGCCAGCGCCGTGCCTGCCATCGTCGCTTTAAGCGGTGAGCTAGGCGTATTTATTACAAGAGCCGCTGCCGCCATCGCTCATGGCGGTATCCACACCCCCAATCATCGCTGGGTCGTTTGCTCCGCCCTCGCCTGGGCACATACCGTGCAACCCGACCCCAGCTACGTCGCGCGCATCGATCAGTGGTTGGCGGAGGAAATCGATCTTGATCCGGACGGTCAGTACACAGAAAAAAGCACCACCGTCTATTCCCCCATCGTCGATCGCTCGCTGATTACCGTGGCCCGCTTGCTCAATCGGCCAGAGCTATATCAGCCAGTCCGAAAGAATCTCGAAATGATGCTCTACTACGTGCATCCAGATGGCGAAGTTGTCACGGAGGCATCTCGGCGCCAAGATCGTAACCAGCGCAGCACGATGAGCCGTTATTACTACGCCTATCGGACGCTAGCGTTACTTGATGGCAACGGCCGCTTTGCCGCCATGTGCCAACAAATTGAGCAGGGCGCCAGCCCTAGTCACCCCGGAGCCTTAGACGACTACCTAGCCGAGCCAGGATTCGGTCGCGCGTTGCCGCCGGCAATCCCACTCCCCACCGATTACGCCAAATTATTTACTTATTCTAGCCTAGCACGCATTAGGCGCGGTCAAGCGAGCGGCACCATTCTCGGCAATAATACGACGCTTTTTTCATTCCACAAAGGCGCCGCCATCCTCGATGCCGTGCGACTGGCGACCGCCTTTTTTGGCAAAGGTCAATTCACCAGCGAAACCCTAACCCTGAGCAACGGGCGCTATATTCTTCGGCAAGTACTCGATGGACCCTATTTCCAACCGTTAACGAAAGAGCAAATATCAGCGGGAGAACATACCAAGATGGCGCCGAATGGCACCCTTTCCAACAATAGCCGCGCTCTGCGCATCCGTTCTAATGTACAGACGCTCGAAGCCGTGGTCTCAATCGGAGAATCCGCGGGGAAATTTGATCTAGCTATTTCTGTGCACGGTACCGACGAGGTCCCTGTTGTGATCGAATTAGTCTTTCGCCGCGGAGGAGAACTACGCGGGGTCACCCCCCTGCCAAAAATCGCCGATGCTTTTATCCTGAGTCAGGGCACAGGACGCTATACCCGAGGAAATGATACCATTGAATTTGGTCCGGGCAAGGCAGACCACACCTATACTCAGGTGCACGGCGCGTTGCCCAAAGGAGATGGACCGAGCGTCTACCTCACGGGCATGACACCTTTTGATTTTACCTTAAAAATTTCCTGATTTTAGCGAGACCCCTAATGGGTGATTGAGCTGGCTCGCTCCGCCACAGAATGACTCAATTAAGCCCGTTATAAACTATTTCGTTGACGCATATAAATAGGTTGTTTTTGTCTGGCAGCGAAACATGCCTCGGGCGACCCCCAAGTTCAATTTTTCCGTGCTGCGCACTCTCCGCGATCAGCATGAATTAACGTTGGCTGCCCTCTCCAAAGCCTCAGGCGTTTCTGTCGGGGTGATCTCAAAGCTGGAGCGTAATCAACAATCCGCCGAGCTCGATACGCTCTATCGTTTAGCCCGAGCCTTTGGCCTCAGTGCTACCGATCTGCTGGCGATGTGTGAATCAGCCCTCGCCCATCGGACCACAGAAAAGAATTACCGCTCCGGCGATTTTAAATTCCGCCAAGTTAAATACGCCAATGTTGTTGCCCACCTCGGCTCGGCTCCCCGCGGCGCTAAAGTTAACCGACCAGAAATTCACCACGACGACACCGAGATTTGCTGGGTTACCGCTGGTCGGATCCGCCTCAGCTTGCCTCATGAGACCGTGGAACTGAGCACCGGCGAAAGCATCCAATTTGATGCCATTCAACAACACTCCTATGAATCTCTCGCTGAGTCGGAATTTGTAATTCTTCACCTCCGCAAAGACAAACGCTACTAAGCGATCGCGCTTTCTACTCACTCCGCCATCACGCCCCCTCTTTTATTCCTGCCTCCTCTGATCCATGAAAATCGACCATCAGCTGAATGCCTCTGCCCTCACCCCTGCGCTCCACAAATTCTGGCAGCTGTCTGGTGATAAACTTAATCTAACGCATCGCGATTATGATCCCGCCCGCGGCGCACCGGTGTTTACCGTCGCCGGCAAGTACACCGCGCGAGGCTGGACCGAGTGGACGGAAGGTTTTTTATACGGCTCTGATTTCCTGCAATTTGATGCCACTGGTGATAACTCCCACGCGGCCCGAGCCGAACGCTATACCGTAGCGCGGATGGCCTCCCATGTCAGCCACACGGGCGTCCATGATCACGGGTTTAATAACCTGAGCACTTACGGCAACTGGCTGCGCCTCCAGCGCGAAGGTAAATTACCGAATTCATCCCTCAATTTTAATGAGCTCGCCCTCAAAATTTCCGGCGCGGTGCAGGCGGCGCGCTGGTCCAAAACCCATGACGGGGGCGGCTATATTTATTCTTTCAACGGGCCGCACAGCCTCTTCGTCGATACCATTCGATCCTGTCGCATCGTCATGGTCGCCCACCAACTCGGCCATCGTCTCATGGGCGAAAATGACGTCGCCACCAACCTCCTGCAACGCGGCCTGCAACATATTGAGGCCACAGCTAAATACGCCATCTTCTACGGCGAGGGTCGCGATACTTACGATGAACTCGGTCGCACCGCCCACGAGTCAGTGTTCAACCCCAATGATGGCCGCTTCCGCTGCCCCAATTCCCAGCAAGGCTATTCCGGCTTCACCACCTGGACACGGGGCCTCGCTTGGGCCATGGTCGGTTTTGCGGAAGAATTAGAATTTCTGGATACCGTCGCTGATGCCGATCTGGTGCCCCTTGGCGGCAAAGCCAAATACCGCGCCTTAATGCTCAAAGCCGCGCAAGCCACCTGCGATTGGTACATCGCCAATACCGCCATCGATGGTATTCCCTATTGGGACGGCGGCGCCCCCCAACTCAACGCACTCGGCGATTGGCGCGCGCGTCCCGCCGATCCCTTTAATGATTTTGAGCCGGTCGACAGTTCCGCCGCGGCTATTGGCGTCCAAGGCTTGCTGCGTCTCGGTCGCTACCTCGGCCCCGATACCGCCGACGGCAAACGCTATTGGCAAGCCGGCCTCACGACGATGCGCACCTTGTTGACCGACACTTATCTCGGCATGGCCCCTAATCACCAAGGCCTCCTCCTCCACTCCGTTTATCACCGCCCCAATGGCTGGGATCATATTCCCGCCGGTCGTAAAATCCCCTGCGGTGAAGCCTGCATGTGGGGCGATTATCACCTGCGCGAAGCCGCGCTTCATCTCCAACGCATCATCAAGGGAGACAAATACTATACCTTCTTCGGCTGCCTGGCCGGCTAATCCACAAGTTCGAGTTTTAAGCCCGGACCCTCGGCCTTGCCCTGATAATTTTAATAATATCACCATGCCCCCCGCTTCCTTAGATCACCTCTGCATTCATACCATCACGACTAAACCGTGGGCGATTGAGACATCCGCCGCCAAATTTGCCGCCGCGGGAGTGAAGGGCATCACTGTTTGGCGCGACACCCTAGCCGGCCGTGACATCACGAAAACAGGGCAGCTCATCCGCGCCGAAGGCCTGTCGATTGTTTCTCTCTGCCGCGGCGGCTTCTTCCCCGCGGCCACCGTGGCGGATCGCGCGAAAGCACTCGATGATAATCGTCGCGCAATTGCCGAAGCTCATGCGCTCGGCGCGCCGCTCATCGTCCTCGTCTGCGGCGCGCTTCCCGGTCAATCACTGACCGAGTCTCGGCGGCAAATCCAAGAGGGTATCGCCGCACTGCTGCCCGAATGCCAAGCCGCCAACGTGAAACTCGCGATCGAGCCACTCCACCCCATGTACGCAGATAGCCGCTCGGCGGTGAATACTCTCGGACAGGCCAACGATATGGTTGAGGCCATCCGCTCACCTTATGTCGGTGTCGCCGCCGATGCCTATCATCTGTGGTGGGACCCCGCGCTTGAATCCGAAATCGCGCGCTGCGGTCGGCTTCAAGCTCTCTTCGCCTTCCATATTTGCGACTGGCGGACCCCCACCATCGATTTACTCAATGACCGCGGCCTCATGGGGGAAGGCTGCATTCCCCTTAAAAAAATTCGCTCATGGGTAGAAGCCACCGGCTTCCAAGGCTTCAACGAGGTCGAGGTCTTCAGCACTCGTCTCTGGGCCATGGACCAAGACGAATATCTTAAAAAAATCCTCCAAGCCTACCAACAGCACGTCTAACACCGTGCCAACACTCCACCAATTTCAACCGACATCACCGACCCTCTTTTTATAAAATATGAAAACTCACAAGATTGGCATCATCATGAACGGCGTCACCGGACGCATGGGCACGAACCAACATCTCATTCGCTCGATCAAAGCGATTATTGATCAGGGCGGCGTAAAGCTCTCCGACTCAGAGATCATCATGCCTGATCCGGTCCTCGTCGGACGCAGCGAAGAAAAGCTCAAGGCCCTCGCCGCCCGCGTCGGCGTCACCCGCGTCTCCACTAATCTCGATGCTGAATTAGCGAAACCGGATAACCAAATTTACTTTGACTCCACCCTCACGGGTCAACGACCGACCGGCGTTCGTAAGGCTATCGCCGCAAAGAAACATATTTATTGCGAAAAGCCTAGCGCCACGACCGCCAGCGAAGCCCTCGCGCTCGCCAACGAAGTCACGGCCGCCGGACTCAAAAACGGTGTCGTCCAAGATAAACTCTGGCTCCCGGGCTTGCTGAAATTAAAGTACCTGATCGACACAGGGTTCTTCGGAAAAATTCTCTCAGTCCGCGGGGAATTCGGCTATTGGGTTTTTACGGGCGAGTACGAGAAACTCCAACGCCCGTCTTGGAATTACCGCAAGGAAGACGACGGCGGCATTATCGTCGATATGCTCTGCCACTGGCAGTATGTGATCCAAAATCTCTTTGGCGAAGTTAAGTCCCTCACTTGCCTCGGAGCCACGCATATCCCCACTCGCTGGGACGAAGCCGGCAAACCCTACCAATGCACGGCGGACGATTCTGCTTACGCAACCTTTGAACTCAAAAATGGCGTGGTCTGCCACTTCAACTCATCCTGGGATGTGCGCGTCGATCGCGATGATCTTCTCACCCTGCAAGTAGACGGCACCCACGGTTCAGCAGTCGCCGGCCTCCGCGATTGCAAAGCGCAAGCGCTCGCGGCCACGCCACGTTGCGTATGGAATCCTGATATCGACAGCCCGATTAAATATAAAGACGGCTGGACCCGCGTTCCTGATCAAGGCCCCTACGACAACGCCTTCAAGGTTCAGTGGGAATTATTCCTGAAGCACGTTGTCACCGGCAGTCCCTTCCCTTGGACTCTCCATGAAGGCGCCAAGGGTGTTCAGCTGGCCGAACTTGGCCTCGCCTCTTGGGCCCAACGCAAGTGGGTCGATGTCCCGCCCCTGAAGTAAGGCTCAGCAGGCCGCTGGCTCATAGGTATGACCAACCCTCACTCATCACGCATAATCAATCACCTCTCCTCTCATGTCTAAAGTAGCCCTCGTCACTGGCGGTTCGCGCGGCATCGGATTCGGCATCGCAACCGCTCTCGCCGCCGAAAAATGGGATGTGATCATCAATGGCGTTCGCGCTGAGGAAGCCGTCGCAGAGCCGCTCGCCGCTCTGCGGTCCCACGGCGGGCGCGTCGGTTACGCCCGTGGTGATGTGAGCAGCCCCGCAGGTCGCGCCGCAATCCACCAGGCCACGCGCGCGTTCCTTCCTCCCAACTCAACCCTCAACCTACTCGTCAATAATGCCGGCGTGGCTCCGAAAATTCGCGCCGACCTCCTCGAAACTTCCGAGGAGTCCTATGACTACGTCGTTGATACTAACCTGAAGGGGGTGTTTTTTCTCACCCAACTCTTCGCCCGCGATATGGTCGCCGCCAAAAAAATCACCGCGAGCTTTAGCGGAGCCATCATCAATATCACGTCGATCTCCGCCACCGTCGTGAGTATTAACCGCGGAGAATATTGCATCGCTAAAGCGGGCTTGAGCATGCTCTCGCAGCTTTTCGCCAGCCGGCTCGGCTCGGAAAATATTCCTGTATATGAGGTTCGCCCTGGGGTAATCAAAACCGACATGACCTCTGGCGTGACAGCTAAGTATGATAAATTAATCGCGGAGGGCCTGTGCGTGCAATCCCGCTGGGGTGTCCCGGACGATATCGGCCGAGCCGTCGCCGCTCTAGCCCGCGGCGATTTTCCTTTCAGCACCGGTCAGGTTATTATGGTCGACGGCGGCCTGACGATGCCTCGACTTTAAAAACTAGCGCAACTTTCCATTAAGTTCAGTGAATCATTATTGAATCCTCTCGATTGACCGCTCAGTCATGTGACTGTTGGTTTAATTATAAAATTTATCTCAACGCACCGCTCCCACTACCCCATGAAAATTAACTACTTCTCGATAAAGTCTTTCATTTTAGCGCTAATCCTCGGGCTCAGCTATGCAAGCGCCCCATCCCTCGTCGCTGCCGAAATAAGCACCCCGGCCGCGATCAGCCTCGCCGGCACTTTCTCTGGACGTTGGCTGGGCCAAAATGAAGTGGGCGGCGACTTACGCTTTAAATTCAGCCCGGGGACTGATGCCCCCTGGACTGCTGACGTGCTGTTTGTATACGAAGGTACCGACGTCCACGCTAAAACCCAATCTGTTCAAATAAACGGCAACAAAGTTGAAGTGGTAATTACTTGGGAAATCCAAGGCACCGCTGCCTCGACCACCCTAACAGGAATTCTGTCTGGGCAAGACATCGAGGGCACCTATAAGAGCACGGCCGCAGAAGAGCCAGCCACTGGTAAATGGAAAGTCTCCCGCGGTTAATCTTGCCCAGATTCTATTCTGATGAAAAAGCGGGTAGCGATTATCGGGGGAGGTCTCTCCGGCCTCTCCACCGCTGCACACTTGCTCCTTGCCGCACCTGAGCATTATTCGATCGAACTATTTGAAGGAGCACCTTTTCTCGGCGGCCAATGCGCCTCTTGGCTAGATGCTAAAGGCCGACCAGTAGAAACCGGCATCCACCTCGATTTCCCCTGGTACCACAACAAGGACGCCCTATTTGCCGCAATCGGCCGCCCACTGCCGCTGAAGGAAACCGATGGGAATTATTATGTCTGCAACGGCGCGACTGGTAAAATCGACACTCTCTTAGCTGGAAAATCAGTCTTTAAAACTCTACGCGGCTTAGCCACCTTCCCCGGCCTATCGCCACGCGAAAGATTGCAGCTCACGGGCTTGATTTGGCGGATCATGCGCATGGATGATCGCACGGCCGAATCTTTCGATCACCTTTCGGTTGAGGAATTTCTCGACACCCAAAAAGCTAGCCCGGCCATCAAACACCAACTCGCCTTGGAAGCCGTCACGATCCAAGGACTGCGCGCTGAAGATGCGAGCGCCGCCTCTTTTATTAAGTTCCTCCGCACGATGTACGGCAGCATGGGTAAATTCGATACCACTTTTTTCGGGGCCCCACTGAGCGACGCTTTAATCAATCCGCTGGCTGAATTCATCATTTCACGTGGAGGTCAGATCCATCTCGGGCGCGCCGCTAAAGCAGTCACCCGGGGACCGGCAGGCTCCCTTCACCTCCTAACCTTCAATCAGCAGGTCGCTCAATTTGATCACGTAATCTTCGCCATCCCCGGCTATGCCGTGCCCCCGCTCCTACCAGTTGAGCTACAGGCGCAGCCCCCTTTTGTTTCCCTCACCCGATTAAGCGAAACCCCCATCATCACCATAACGCTTTGGTATGACGCCCCCGTATTCCAAGACGGGAACGTTTATATCTCTCAACGGGATCGGACGCACGGCCCAATCTTTGATGCAGTCGCTGATAAAGCCCATCATTGGAAAGATTGGCCCGGTCTGAAGACCAAAGGCAGTATTCTGCAGGTCTTGATCGATGCAGCTGATGATGTCGCCCACCTCACTGATGCAGAACTCATCGATCAGTCGCTCCAAGATCTGGCGCGCTTCTTTCCTGGCTGCGCAGAAAAAAACCCCATCGATGCAACTGTTCTACGACTAAAGAATACTTATTGCGGTACCCGCCCTGGTTTCTGGTCACATATCCCGCGCCAACACCACACCGGCATCACCGGCCTGTGGCTGGCCGGTGATTACACGGATGGAGTCTATCACTACGGCATGGAATCCGCCGTGATCTCAGGCAAAGCCGTGGCCAATAATATTCTCCAAGAGATTAATCACGCTGGGTTTGAAATTCTACACCCCGATTATTTGCCGTTTGTCCGTCCCTAGTTGATCCGGAAATTTTCGTGCCCAGCGATCGCCGCGCCCCAACGGGAACGGAAAATAAGAATATTAAACCATAGAAAAGTTCTGCGTGCACCCAGAGTCACCCGCAGTAAGACGGCTCACCATCCTCGCGAACTATCCATTGAATCTGCCCCGCTCTAGCAAAAATTCTGTAGACCTACCATGCTATCACGTCTCTTTATCGCATCATCGCTGCGTTTCATTTTAATTTTTGCCGCGCCCGGTTTTCAATTTTCATCCTACGCTGCGGGCGAAACTGAGCACACCAACGCCTCACCCTATTCATTAGGTAAAAAAACGCCTGACGGCCTCGGCCTTTATTATTTTGGCCGTGAAATCGCTCACTACATGACACATGTAGGAGCCCCTTGGTTGGATCGCCCCGAACGCACTGCCGAAGAACGCCCCGATCTTGTGCTGGCCGAGTTGGGTCTCAAGCCCGGTGATATTGTCGCCGACCTAGGCTGTGGTTCCGGTTATTTTAGCTGGCGCCTAGGACAGGCAGTGGCCCCGACCGGCCTCGTCTACGGAGTGGAGATACAGCCAGAAATGCTCGTCTTGCTCAGTGCTCAGATGAAAGACCGCGGGGTCAGCAACGTGATTGGCATTATTGGCACCCCAGAAAACCCGCAACTCCCCCAGCTCGTCGACTTGGCCATCATGGTTGATGTTTACCACGAATGTAGTCGACCGGCCGAATACATCGCCGCCGTATGCCGCAGCCTAAAACCGGACGGTCGCTTGGTCTTGGTAGAGTATCGCCAAGAGGACCCCCAAGTCCCCATCAAGACTCTGCATAAAATGACTGAAGCCCAGGTCCGACTCGAGATGACCGCGCAGCCCTTGGAATACGTAAAGACCATCAACTCGCTTCCGCGCCAACATCTGATCATTTTCAAAAAGCGTGCTAACTTATAATATGAAAGCGCAGGATCTACAGAACCTGCCGAACAAATTTTAGGGCATAAAAAAGGCCCGGCTCTTCTTTCGAAGAACCGGGCCATAAACCTGGCAACGACCTACTCTCGCGGGACCTAACGTCCTACTACCATTGGCTACGCGGGGCTTAACGGCCGTGTTCGGGATGGGAACGGGTGGAACCCCCGG